>Ga0207709_10000136_pt1 | contig 106728 bp, 96 predicted proteins | sample KBSM34metaG_FD_184397 | JGI IMG/M metagenome (GOLD analysis project Ga0207709, IMG submission 184397) | Miscanthus rhizosphere microbial communities from Kellogg Biological Station, Michigan, USA - KBS M3-4 metaG (SPAdes) (version 2) | ecosystem: Host-associated > Plants > Roots > Rhizosphere... | reverse complement strand
ATTACTCCTCATTTATTATTTCTATGACTCACTTCATTATTCAATAGAAATGGGCTTTAGCCCATTTACAAAAAACGATTCTCCAATAGGGCTTTAGCCCAAACTTAAGAATGGCAACGTACGCAAGATAATTATACTGGCTTATGTTTGGGCTAAAGCCGATGGATGGTTTTTGTATTTTTATAAGAACGGGCTAAAGCCCGTCCCTATTGAATATCCATATCCCGGATAAGCTAATTTTTCCAATAAAGAGTCAATCATTGAACATTCGCTATTTACATTCATCACTCCTCATTTATTATTTCTGGGACTCATTTCATTATTCAATAGAAATGGGCTTTAGCCCATTTACAAAAGACGATTCTCAAATAGGGCTTTAGCCCAAACTTAAGAATGGCAACGTACACAAGATAATTATACGGACTTATGTTTGGGCTAAAGCCAATGTGTATGGTTTTGTATTTTTATAAGAACGGGCTAAAGCCCGTCCCTATTGAATGTCAATATACTGAATAAATTGACTTTGCAATCAGGAGTCAATCATTGACTGTTTGTTATTTATCACTCATAACTCATAACTCTTAACTATCAACTCTCAGCCCTCATCTCTTAACAAAAAAAAGCATCACAATCAACATTGAGATGCTTTTTTTATTTTTAACGATATCTGATCATTATACCTGTATAACTCCTAAATTAAATTTCTCTGTAATAGGAGAATGATTGGCAGCTTCAATACCCATAGAAATCCATTTTCTGGTATCTGCAGGGTTGATGATAGCATCTGTCCATAATCTTGCTGCTGCATAGGTAGCATCGGTTTGACTTTGGTATTTTTTGGAAATACTATCCAGAATTTCGTTGTGCTCTTCTTCGGATATTTCTTTACCTTGTTTTTTTAATGCGGATTCCTGAATCTGAGCTAAGACTTTTGCTGCCTGAGCTCCACCCATTACGGCTAAGTCTGCCCAAGGCCATGCAACAATTAATCTAGGATCATAAGCTTTTCCACACATGGCGTAATTACCGGCTCCGTACGAGTTCCCTGTAATAATGGTAAACTTAGGAACAACAGAATTAGATACTGCATTTACCATTTTTGCTCCATCTTTGATAATCCCTCCGTGCTCGGATTTAGAGCCTACCATGAAGCCTGTAACATCTTGTAAGAATACTAAAGGAATCTTTCTTTGGTTACAATTAGCTATAAATCGAGTGGCTTTATCAGCAGAATCGGAATAAATAACACCCCCGAATTGTACTTCTCCTTTACCGTTTTTTACCATTTTTCTCTGGTTGGCCACAATTCCTACGGACCAGCCATCTATTCTGGCTGTAGCACAGATGATACTTTTTCCGTAATCCGGTTTGTATTCTTCATACTCGGAGTTATCTGTAATACACTTAAGGATATCAAAAGTATCATACTGCTCGGCTCTTGAAACCGGCATTATTCCAAAAATATTGTCTGGCTTTTCTTTAGGAGGGAAGCTTTCTATTCTGTCAAAACCTGCTTTTTCAGTACTTCCGATAGACTTCATAATATTTTTAATTCTATCCAAAGCATCTTTATCATCTTTAGCTTTATAATCTGTAACCCCTGAAATAGAGCAATGGGTAGTAGCCCCACCTAATGTTTCGTTATCAATACTTTCGCCAATTGCTGCCTTTACCAGATAGCTTCCTGCAAGGAAGATAGAGCCTGTTTTATCAACAATCATAGCCTCATCGCTCATAATAGGCAGATAAGCTCCTCCGGCTACACAGCTGCCCATAACGGCTGAAATCTGGATGATTCCCATAGAGCTCATTTTTGCATTGTTTCTGAATATCCTTCCAAAGTGCTCTTTATCCGGGAATATTTCGTCCTGCATGGGAAGATAGACACCGGCAGAGTCTACCAGATAGATAATAGGAAGTTTGTTTTCCATAGCAATCTCCTGTGCTCTTAGATTCTTTTTTCCTGTAATAGGGAACCATGCACCGGCTTTTACAGAAGCATCATTGGCTACAACAATACACTGTCTTCCTGAAACATAACCAATTACTACAACAACTCCTCCGCTAGGACACCCTCCATGTTCCTTATACATTTCATATCCTGCAAACGCCCCAACTTCTATGGAATCTGAATTTTTATCGAGAAGATAATCAATTCTTTCTCTTGCAGTCATTTTTCCTTCTTCACGAAGCTTTTGAAGCCTCTTTTCACCACCACCTTTTTTTATTTCGGTGAGCAAGCGGTTTATATCTGAAAGTCTTAATCTGTTTTGATCTTCCCGTTTGTTGAATTCAATATCCATAAAGTTTCAATTTTTTACGCTTAAAGATACTATTTTTATAGAGAATGTGAATTGAAGTAAAACAAGTGTTTAATATATTGGTATTCAGAAAATTGTGATATTTTTAACAGAAAAATATTTTTAGATGATTTATATTTTTTCTAACTTTACAATAGAGTAACAGAGATCCTAATCTCTGCAAAATACTCTGTTCCTAGTTTATTTTTTTAATAGTTTATTATTTGAAAGCCCTGAAAGTTTAACAAGTTTTCAGGGTTTTTTTACTTATATAGGAGAGGAAGGAAGACGGCGTCGAAAAAACTAAACCAAATACTGTTTTCTATATTCTATAATATTGAGAAATGATGATGGGCTTTTCTTTTTTTGATACTTTTTAAAAAGGGTAAAGCCTAATTTTTCAGGTATTTTTCTACTGGCAGTATTTTCCTGATCGACGGGATAAACTATATATTTGAAAGTGAAATTATGCTCTAAAAATTCAATGAGGGCTGCTATGATTTCCGTGCCCAACCCAATACCTTGCACATCCTTTTTTAACCATAAACCGAGTTCTACCGATTCTTCTGTTATATTATGGATACCGCAGCACCCCATAAAATTATTATCACCATCCAGCGCCACCATTACCAGATCTGTATTTTCTGACAACAACTTTTTTGATTCTTTCACAAAAACTAGAATGTCATTTCTATCTCCATCCGGATTGAAGGGCATATATCTTGTAACTTCTGTGGTGAAGTAGGTATTGATATCGTCGATATACAACTCTTCTACAGGTTTCAATACCAGCCGATCTGTTTTGATTCTAATATTTTTATGCAGTATCATTAGACCAATTTATAAATTTTTATTTTAGAAATGAATGATTCTTATGGATCATGTTATGGCTTCTTTTGTTGGGCATGAAATTTTGATAAGATATTTTCTATTTTTAGATGATTGTGAGAAATGATTAGGGAAAAATAGGATGAAGACGTATTAAGTATTTTTTTATTAAACTATTATTTGTTTTTTTATCAGATTTGTAAAAGCCTATTTGTAAATTTGCACGTTAAAAATTTATAGAAGATAGGATATGCATAAATTGGCACTTTTCAGGTTGCATTTAATTGTGTTTTTGTGGGGGTTCACTGCAATTTTAGGAAAATTAATTCATGCGAATGCACAGGTTCTGGTGTTTTACAGAATGTTGTTTGCCTCTGTCTTTCTTTTTGTATTTATCAGAGTCTACAAAAAAGAGAGTATAAAGGTTTCAAAAAAGATATTCTTTCAGCTGGCAGGCATTGGGGTTGCTATGGCACTCCACTGGTATTGCTTTTTTTATTCTATCAAGGTTTCTAATGTTTCCATTGCTTTAAGCTGCTTATCATTATCTACACTTTTTGCCTCTATTTTAGAGCCTATTATTTTTAAAAGAAAAATTGATATCTCGGAAGTTGTGATGGGTACTGTGATTGTAGCCTGTATTTTACTGATTTTTAAAACTGAATTCCATTTTAAAGAAGGTATTATTTACGGTATCCTGTGTGCTGTTTTCGGAACTGTTTTTTCTGTTTTTAATGGAAAAATGTTTGGAAAGACAAGTTCAGGGAATATTATATTTTATGAGATTTTCTGTGGATGGTTTGTTTTATTGGTATTTTATCTTTTGAGTGGTCAAATCTTTCAGATGGATGAAATAAACTATAGAGATCTGGCGTTAATATGCTTGTTGGCCAGTGTTTTTACTGCTTTTCCTATGTTGGAATCGGTAAAGCTAATGAAGTATATTTCGCCTTTTACTTTAATTTTAACAGTTAATTTAGAGCCGGTTTACGGAATTATACTAGCTTTTTTTATCTTTGGAGAATCAGAACATATGAGCCCTATATTTTATATTGCTTCAGGAGTTATGATACTGGCAATCATTGTCAATGGATTAATAAAAGCTAAGAAAACAAAAAACTTTAACTAAGCATCAAATTTATATGATGAAAAAATATTTTTTATTTGCATTTTCACTGCTGTTTGGGCTGTCCCAATCTCAGATCATCAGGAAATACTCCAATGAATTTTTAAATATCGGAGCCGGTGCACGAGGTCTGGCAATGGGAGGAGCAGTAATATCCAATCAGGATGATGTGTATGCTCCTATGTGGAATCCTGCGGGTTTAATGTCTATTGAGAGAGATTGGCAGGGAGCAGCGATGCATGCCGAATATTTTGAATCTATTGCAAAATATGATTACCTGGCGTACGCAAAGGTAATGGAAGAGGGTGTTTTTGGAGTTTCTGTAGTGAGGCTTGGGGTAGATAATATCTTGAATACTACTCAAATGATAGATTCTGAAGGGAATATTGATTATGATAAAATTACTAAATTCTCTCAATCTGATTATGCAGCTATACTTTCTTATGCATTCAGGCCAGGTGGTAATCCCAATTTGGATGTAGGGGTAAATGCCAAAATTGTTTATAGAAATGTAGGTAAATTCGCCAGTGGTTATGGTTTTGGTTTTGATGTGGGAGCTATTTACAAAGGAAATAATGGTTGGAAGTTTGGAGGTATGATCCGTGATATTACTACAACGGTAAACTTTTGGAGCATCAACCAGAAAGAATTGTCAACTGTTGTAAACGGGGAAGAGTTTAACCCTGCTCCAAAGGATAAAATGGAGCTTACCATGCCTAAGCTTAATGTTGGGGCCAGTAAGTTATTTGAAATTAATAGCAGTGTCTACGTTCTACCGGAAGCAGGGATTAATGTGGATTTTGCGAAAACAGCTTCATTAGTTTCAACAGACTTTGCGAGTATCAGCCCTTATGCAGGAGCTGAGCTGGGATATCAGAAAATGATTTTTGTAAGATTGGGGATCAACAGGTTCCAGTCGATTACAGATATAGAAGATCTTAAAAGAAAAGTTTCCTTCCAGCCGAGTGCAGGTCTTGGAATAAAATATAGAGGACTTACTCTGGATTATGCAATCACAAATTCAGGAATAGGCGGATCTAATTTCTATTCCAATTTCTTCTCACTGAAACTGGATATGGGAGCATTTAGAAATGATTAAAAATAAAATAAAATGAAAAGGATACCAGTGTTTATGTTGGCTATTTGTTCGACATTAATTTTCGGACAAAAAGTTTCAGATTATAAGTATATATTTATTCCGGAGAAGTTTGAAGCATTTAAAAAAGACAGCTATGGCTTAGAGACTTTTTTAGCAAAGGCACTGACGGGAAAAAAATATGTAGTTCTACCAGCTAATAGAGATCAGTGGCCTTCTGAGGCTAAAGACAACTCTTGTAATATCCTTGATGCCAATGTTTTGGATGATTCCGGATTATTTACCAATAAAGTTATCTTAGAATTTAAAGATTGTAATAAGCAAACGATTCTGGAAGCTAAAGGAAGATCAAGTATCAAAGAATTTGAAAAAGGATATCCGGATGCATTGACACAGGCTTTAGTGAGTGTTAAAGTTTCAGCCCCTGTTAATATCCTACCCGCAGCACAAATTTCTGAGACAAAAAATAATACTGAAATTACAACTTCTGCCGGGACTTCTACAGCTACAGCTAGTGCAGCTGTTTCTACAGCCAGCAATTTTTCAAACGGAAAACTTGATCTGCAGAAAGTACAGATAGATAATACCCAGTTTATTCTTGCTAAATCAGGAAGCTCTGTTCCTTTTGCTATTTTCAAATCAACTTCAAAGAAAGATGTTTTTATGGTGAAGCTGGATAATGGAATGACTACTATTGGTTATTTTGAGAACGGAAACATAGTAATTGATGTTCCTCAGGCTGACGGTAAATATTCCAAAGAAACTTTTGCCGCAAAATAATTTTTTTAAAACTTAATAAACTAATATTTAATCCTTAATTCACTGTGTTTGAATTAAGGATTAATTTTAAAAACCATGAAAAAACTTTACATTCCTATATTGACTTTACTGTCAATATTTTCAAATGCACAGACTGTATTGAATACAAAGCTGCATGAGATTAATTTTGGAGCTTCAAGTGATCCAAAATCATTTATTAAACTTAATGATCTGATCATTTTCCCGGCAACCAGATCCGCTGATGAAGGAAGAGAGCTTTGGTGCTTTAATTCCACTACTCAAAAGTCTAGTTTACTGAAAGACATTTATCCGGGGCCCAGCGCTGGTATATCAGGATCTCCCGCCTCTGTAAAATTAAATAATAAAGTCTATTTTCTCGCCCAGCAAAACTCATCCTATTATCAGCTTTGGGTAACAGACGGAACAAGTATAGGGACAACAAAATTAAAAGACCTTAGCTCAAATTTTGTCATTGATGAGCTTGTGGTAGTGGGAAACAAAATTTTCTTCTATCAAAATAATGAGCTATGGGCCTATGATACACTTACTGACGCTCTTCAGTCATTAAAGACATTTACCTATTCCGGAAATGTGAAATTATATTCTTTTCACAATCAATTGTTTCTGGCAGCTAATGACGGGGTATACGGAAAAGAGATCTGGAAGTCCGATGGTACACCGGGCGGTACCACTTTGCTGAAAGATATCGCCTCAAGTTCGGGATCAAGTATTTCTAACGATTTTAAAATTATTGAATTAAATAATAAATTCTATTTTGTGGCCAATGGGGCGGCTGGATATGAACTTTATGAAAGTGATGGAACTACTGCCGGTACGGTGTCTGTGACGCCTGTAAAGGTTCCGGAATTGGATGGGGCAGCTACAGATAATTATTTTGTATTTAAAGGCTTGGACCCTGTGGGAAGTGGAATTGAACCGTGGGTATCAGATGGAACGGCTGCAGGAACCAAACTGTTAAAAGATATTATTCCAGGGGTAACAAGTTCCCTGGCAATGCCTAAATTTATAAGTTTCAACAATAAAATCTATTTTGAAAGTAACTCTAACGGAATAACCCCGAATTATGGGAATTATATCTGGGAGACTGATGGTACTCTGGCTGGAACAGCATTATTTGGTACACCTCCGGAAATGAAATTATTTGGAAAGAGTTCAGATGGGATACATTTAATATTGAACACTGTAAATTCAGGGCTAAGATATTGGATTACCAATGGTGGTTCTGTTCAGCCATTTGAAATTACAGGATTAGCTTTACCAGTGGACAATAGTTTTATAGATCTTAATTCTAAAGTTTATCTGGCTGGTACAAACCAAAGAAACGGTGGTGAAGTCTTTTCTCTGGATCCAGCCACGAAAGTTATTTCAATAGCTACTGATATTAACAGGATAGAAGGTTCTGAGCCGCATTCTTTTGATGTACTGAACAATAATCTGATCTTTATCGCTAAAGACCGGGAATTTAGCAATCAGCTATATAAAAGAAATAAAAGCACCCAACAGGTTGAAAGATTATCTTTCTTTAATACCGGTGGAACTTTACCAGGGGGAATACCAACCACTTTTGATGATAATTTTACTAAAGTTGGAAACTATCTTTATACAAAAGGTGGCTTTTACAGGACAGATGGAACGGCTGCAGGCTCAAACGTAATCATTATGTTGGAACCAATTACAAATAGAATTGTCTATACCAGCCTGAATGATAATATGCTGCTCTTCTCTGCCTATAGTAACTCTACAGGAACTGAGCTTTGGAGAATTAAAAACAGCTCAAATACAATGGATTTAGTAAAAGACATATCGGTGGACAATATGGGAAGTTTATATGATGTGGATACTAAAACTGCTGTCCTGAACGGATACGCATATTTTATAGCAAGACAGAACGGAAAACTGGGAATCTGGAAGTCTGACGGTACGAATCCTAATACCAATAAAACCATTCAGTTTACATATCAGAACGGGACGGATGGGGATATAAAAGTCTTGAGCGCTGTCAATAATAAATTATTCTTTACCCTGGCTCAGGAGAATAATGCAAATAATGAACATACTGAACTTTGGTCTTCGGATGGTGACCAGTCTTCATCTGTACTGTTAAAATCCTATGTAGAACCAACTGGTTCAGGAACTATTTACAGAGAAACAGGAATACTCAATGATAAATTATTTTATGTGACTACAGGATTCTCTTCAGGCCTGCATTCTTCTGATGGAACAGTTGCGGGCACAGAAAAAATTGTGTCAGGAAATTTTTTACCCAATGTGAAGTTTCAGAAATGTGGAAATCAGTTGTTTTTTACCAATAACTATGATAAAGAACTATGGAAGACTGATGGTACTGCTACGGGCACCTATATGGTGAAATCCGGATTTTCTGGCATAAAGGATATGGTTTGTACCCATAACTATCTTTACTTCCTGAATGGGGATTCCCAAAAAGTATGGAAGACTAATGGTAGTGCTTCAGATACAGTACCAATGGATGTTTTTGTTACGAATGATGATAATCAGCTGCTGGCTAATGAAAATATTCAGAAAATGGCAACGGACGGAGAAGAGCTGTTCCTGACCATTTTCACAAAAGAACATGGAAGTGAATTTTACGCTATCACGGATACTTTACCTGTTTATATGGCGACTAACGAATCTATAAAACAGGAAGGGAAAAATGCTAATTTGGATATTAAGATTTACCCTAATCCGGTTTCAGATTATTTTTCAATCCATTCCAAAGAAAATGATAAGATTGAAACGGTTAAGATTTTCGATGCAGCCGGAAAGCTGGTTAAGAACATAACGTATCCCAATGATAAAATTGATGTCGCCGAACTTTCTTCGGGAATTTATTTCCTTAGAATTAAAACGGCTAAAGGAGATCATCTGGGTAAGATCTTGAAAAAATAACTTCATTATAAAAGGCTCTTAAAAAGAGCCTTTTATATTTATATATGATGATGTGTTTTCTCAATTGGAGTACAGATGTTTTGTCAACCGAGCTTCTGGTATTATTTATCTCAGATAGTTTTTTACCTTACCTGGGCTTTGAAACTTGTACTAATTTACGAAAAATATTATAAATAATGTTAATTTATTTGTAATATTTTATTGATTAATATTTATATCTATTGTTTTTAAGTGATCGTTAAAGATTTATTGTAGTTTGTCTTTTTGTGGGACAATAGCTTAATCTATAAGCTAATTAATACATAGACATACTAAAGGCCATTTTAGAAAATTTAAAACGGCCTTTTATGATTGGAATTTTGATAGTATTTTCAAAAAAATAAAAATCAAATGACTACAAAATTGAACAGGTGTGACAGTAAAATAGGAGATGTAAAAGCGTTTTAATTTGAATTAAAAAACTCCCAGATTACCTTAGCTTTACTTTTGCCCAGAATTTCTTCTAATGTTTCCAGATTGGATTCTTTAATCCTTTTAACAGATTTAAGCTTTGACAGCAATAATTCGATTGTTTTTTCTCCCACTCCGGGAATTTCCTCCAATTCAGATTTTATAGTAGAGTTACTTCTTCTTGTTCTATGGTGTTTAACCCCAAAACGGTGGGCTTCATCACGAACTCTCTGAAGAATTTTTAATGTTTCAGATTTTTTGTCAAGATAGAGTGGAATAGGATCTTCAGGAAAGAAAATCTCTTCCAGTCTTTTTGCAATCCCCACAATAGTTATTTTACCGTAAAGACCCAGTAATTTCAGACTTTTTACAGCAGAAGACAACTGGCCTTTTCCTCCATCTATCAAAATTAATTGAGGCAGACTTTCTCCTTCATCTACCATTCTTTTATAACGGCGATAGATTACTTCTTCCATGGTAGCAAAGTCATTGGGGCCTTCTACTGTTTTAGGATGAAAAATTCTGTAATCTGCTTTGCTTGGTCTGCCATCTTTAAAAACAACACAGGCGGAAACCGGATTTGTTCCCTGAATATTTGAGTTGTCAAAACCTTCAATATGTCTTGGCTCTACAGGCATTCTGAGCAGTTTTTGCATTTCAGCCATAATCCTGTTGGTGTGCCTTTCCGGATCCACAATCTGAACCTGTTTTAATTTTTCAAGACGGTATTCCTTAGCGTTCTTTTCGGATAGCTCTACAATTCTTTTTTTGTCCCCTACTTTAGGAACAATAAGCTTTACATTAGGGATTTCTACAGACAAATGGAAAGGCAGCAATACCTCTTTTGAATTGGAGCTGAATTTCTGCCTGATCTCAATCAGAGCTTCTTCCATAATATCTTCATCCGTTTCCTCAAGGATCTTTTTAATCTCTGTAGTGAAACTCTGAATAATATTTCCGTTTCTTATTTTAAAAAAATTGACATACGCAGCGGTTTCATCACTCACCATTCCAAAAACATCCACATCGTCGATATTAGGATTGACAACCGTATTTTTAGCCTGATAATCTTCCAATATATCCAGCCTTTCTTTGATAATCTGAGCTTCTTCAAACTGTAGATTAGAGGCGAGTTTCATCATCTGATTGACCAGATACTCTTTAGCTTTCCGGAATTCTCCCTTGATCATTCCACGGATAGCATCTATCTTTTCATCATAATCCTCTTTGCTTTCAAGATCTTCACAAGGTCCTTCACAGTTTTTGATATGGTATTCAAGACAGACTTTGTATTTTCCGTCAGCTATTTTATTCGGAGAAAGATTCAGATTACAGGTTCTCAGTTTATAGATATGTTTGATGGTGTCTAATAAAATTTTGGCTGGACGCACTTTTGCATAGGGACCATAATATTCTGAACCATCTTTAATTACATTTCTGGTGAGAAAAATTCTGGGGAAATCTTCATTTTTAATACAGATCCAGGGATAAGTTTTGTCATCTTTCAACATGACATTGTAAAATGGCTGATGTTCCTTAATCAGATTGTTTTCCAACAAAAGGGCGTCATACTCACTGTTTACAATAGTAGTTTCCAGACGCTGGATTTTCCCTACCATTATTTTGATCCTGTATCCTGAAAGATTTTTGTTGAAGTAGGAGAGAACCCTCTTTTTTAAGTTTTTGGCTTTACCTACATACAATAACTGTTCGTTTTTATCATAGTAACGATAAACACCGGGTTCCGAAGGTAAAGTTTTGAGCTGTAATTCTAAAGAAGGATTCATATAACAAAATTAAGGAATCTTTCCATATTTAAAAAAAAGAATACCTGCGGAATTGCTCAGCAGGTATTAATTCTATAAATGAAATGTTTTTATCCGTTGTTCATATCGGTGTAAGCATTGACAAGAAAGCTGAAATAATCCCATTCTACAGAGTTTTTAGGATATTTTTTCATGAATTCTGCATTGTCACCAAAAAGGAAATCATAGTTGTCTTCAAAATCATCTTTATGAAGCCACATAATTTTGTCTCCCTTTTTTACATAATAAGATTTGATAACCCCTCCACCAAGTTGTGGAGAACCCATTACAGAAAAGCCTGTTGTTTCTTTAGCTCTAGGATCATGATATACAGAAATAATATCATCGAAACCTGGGTTGATAACCTGCATTAGGAATTCTTTATCATCTTTTTTGTTCTTTAATGACACGGTTTGGTTTACAAAATAGATCCTGTCGTTATTGGTATTCTTTGTTAATTTCTTTGTACCAAAGTTTCTGATATTCCCCATGTACTTGGCCACTTTTGCAATTTTTTCCGCATTACTTGGGTAAACATACATTTCGCTGATTTGTTCAGCATTAAAATTAGCATTCTTTTTTGTAGCACTGTCTTTAATGGCTACTTCATAAATCTGTCCCTTTTTTGTTTCAATTTTGTTGCAAAACCCTTTATAGGTAGTTCCGTCTTTTAAAATAATGGTGGATGTTTTTTTCGGAGATGGAGTATTGAAACCTTCATTAAAAAGGTATGTTTCCATTTTTTTGATATCCTCTTTAGAGTATTTTACTTTCTGGGCGAAAGTAGTGGTGCCTGCAAGGCATAAAGCAAGCAGTAAAGATGTAAGTCTCATGTATTATTGTTTTTTATTCGGCGGTAAAAATAATAAATAAATTAACTTATTTTTAGAAAAAGATAGAACATTGAAATTTAGTTTCTCCAATTATTGTTAAATGTGTAATTTTAAGAAAATTTTTTAGAAATGATATACGGAGTAGATGTTTTAACTTTCCATGATGTTCTGGAAATCTGTAAAAAACCCAATAAAGCCAAACTGAATAAAGCGGCAAAAGAACAAATATTAAAATCTCAGAAAAACGTACAGCAAATAGTAGAATCCGATAGATGTGTATATGGGATCAATACAGGCTTCGGACCACTGTGCGATACCAAAATATCAGCTGACGAAACAGCCCAGTTGCAGTATAACTTAATTATTTCCCACGCTGTAGGTGTAGGAAAGCCCATTGATAAAGAATTTTCAAAAATCATGATAATTGCTAAAGTGCATGCTTTATCAAAAGGATTTTCCGGAGTTTCTCTTGATGTAATTGAGAGACTGATCCTGATGTTGGAAAAAGATATTATTCCGGTGGTACCGGAGCAAGGATCTGTAGGTGCATCAGGAGATCTGGCTCCTTTGGCACATCTGGTATTGCCTTTACTTGGTTTAGGACAGGTTTGGGAAGGAGATCAGGTTACCAATACAATGGATGTTTTGGAAAAACACAACCTTGAGCCTTTAACTTTAGGACCAAAAGAAGGTCTTGGGTTAATTAACGGAACTCAGTTTATCCTGGCCCATGCCATCAAAGGATTGGAAAAATTTGAATACTTATTAGACCTTGCGGATATCACGGCAGCAATGAGTATTGAAGCATATAGAGGTTCTGCAAGCCCTTTCAAAAAAGAACTTCATGATATCAGACCTTTTGAAGGAAGTAAGAAAGTAGCGGCAAGAATGCTTAAGTTCTTAAAAGGATCAGAAAACATGATAGCACATGAAGATTGTGAAAGAGTACAGGATCCTTATTCTATGAGATGTGTGCCACAGGTTCACGGGGCAAGCAGAAATGCTTTTGAACATCTTAGAAGCATGGCTGAAACAGAATTAAACTCTGTTACCGATAATCCGATTGTATTAAGTGCCGAAGAATCTATCTCCGGAGGTAACTTCCACGGACAGCTGATGGCTTTACCTTTAGATTACGCAACGTTAGCGGCTGCAGAATTAGGAAATATCTCAGACAGAAGAAGCTACTTATTATTAGAAGGGAAATATGGACTTCCAAGATTATTAACAGAAAGCTCAGGATTAAATTCAGGATTTATGATTCCTCAGTATACCTCAGCAGCCTTAGTTACAGAAAACAAAACACTATGTTTCCCTGCATCTGCAGATTCTATTCCTACAAGTTTGGGACAGGAGGATCATGTTTCTATGGGAAGTATTTCAGGTAGAAAATTCAATCAGGTCCTGGGAAATCTGGTCAATATTTTAGCCGTTGAGCTGATGTTTGCAGCACAGGGACTGGAGTTCAGAAGACCTGCCAAATGTTCTAAGATTATTGAAGAGAATTTTGCTGTTCTGCGCTCTAAAGTTACCAAACTTGAAGAAGACAGATTAATAGGTCAGGATATGCTGGCTATTGCATCACTGATTAATGAGCGAAAATTTATCGTAAAATAAAATATACCCACTAAGAAAGCTTCCGAAAGGGAGCTTTTTTGTTTTATCCTATTTTTTTAATTAAATATATATGACTATAAAAAGACTTGATTCTACCCATCCGGATTTTCAAAATTTAGTACAACTTCTCGATACAGACCTTGCGGTGCATAATGGGGATGATAATGCTTTTTTTGAACAGTTTAATACAATTGATAAACTTAAAAACTGTACTGTTGCCTATATTGACGAACTTCCGGCAGCATGCGGAGCATTTAAAGAACTTTCAGATAATACAGTCGAAATCAAAAGAATGTATACGAACCCAACTTTCAGAAAAAGAGGCTTAGCTTCTGGCATACTTAGAGAATTGGAAAATTGGGCGAAAGAATCGGGATTTGAAAAAGCTGTTTTAGAAACTTCCGTAGACTTAAAGAATGCTATTTCTGTGTACGAAAAAAGTGGCTTCTATCGCATTCCGAACTATGGACAGTACATTGGAATAGATAATAGTGCCTGTTTTGAAAAAATATTATAGATTTCATTGAATATTGTGAATTTTATTCTTAAAGTGTTATTAATATTCGGATAATATAGAATTCACCTTGGAAAAATAGGTAATTCACAATAAAGTGTTATATTGGTCCCAACCAAAATTATAACATATGAAAAAAAGTGTATTCTTAGTAGCAATATTTTTTGCTTTAAGCTCTTGTAATACCGAAGATCTTCAAAACGAAAATTCCAACATTGAAATGAGTCAGAAAGATCCCCTGACTGCCAAACAAATTAATGAAGGAATTAATCAATCCCTTAAAACAAAAGGTTCTTTCAACTGGGCCAATCAATCTGATCATTTTTTATGGAGTGCCATCTTTCAGGGAAATAAAATGGTATCCATTGGATTTGGAGAATCTAAAGAAGATTTTGACAGAAGCAAATCTTCAAATAACCAGGCAATGGAAACCGAGATTTTGTCGATGATTAAAAAATATGAAGGAAAAGATGAAAGAACTTTCTTCCTTGCCTCAGACAAATATCTCAACCAGATCGATGTGGTTATCGAAAAAGAAGAAACCATTAAAGCACTTCGCCAGATGAAGACTATCCGATATCTTGAACCGGGAGATTACCACTACTTCGAAAATGAAAATAAATTTAATCTAGCTTCAAGATCCTCAGGGGGAGGCTCAGGATGTGGCTTTTCATCTACTACTTTGAATGCTGATGACTACACTTCCACTACGCCGGGTGCGAAAATTCCCTGGGCTTTTACCAAGCATAATATTCCTGATGCATGGGGCTACAGTACCGGAGCGGGCGTTACCATCGGTTTGGTAGATACAGGTGTTTCACCAGAGCAGGCCTTCCTTGGAAACAGCTTTAATAACGGATCTTCCTCAGGGAGAACAATCAATAAGTTGGGTGTTTATAATTCAGATGGTTCTGCAGATCAGTGTGGACACGGAACAAAAATGGCTTCCGTAATGGCAGCGCCGAGAAATAATGCAGGACTGCCTGTAGGAGTTGCCTATAATGCCAATTTGATTGCTTACCGGGCTGCCGCAAACGTCGTATTGGACACTTCCAGTGAGCAGACCGGAGTGAAAACGGCATTTACAGATCTGGCGAATAATGCCAGTGTAAAGATCATTTCTATGTCTATGGGACATATTTTTTCAGTAGGAAAAATTGAGGATGGTGTAAAATACGCATATTCCAAAGGAAAATTGATTTTCTGTGCAGGAGGTACATCCACTAGTTTTACCACTTTTGTAGGTGTTATTTTCCCTGCCTGGATGCCGGAAACACAGGCTATAACAGGAGTGAAAGAAGGAACCTCCAATCAGAAATGTGATGTTTGCCACTCCGGAGGAGAGATAGACTTTACCTTCCAGATGGAAAGAGCTTCAGGAAATACAGTTCCAGTTTTAAGTTATTATAACGGACAGGCCGATTATGTAGGCGGTTCATCAGTAGCTACCGCAGCAACAGCAGGAATTGCAGCTTTAGTATGGGCTAAGAACCCATCATGGACCAGAGATCAGGTCCTTAATAAAATGAGACAGTCTGCCACTTATTATCCAAATGTGAATTCAAGCTATGGCTATGGAAACATTAATGTTTTAAAAGCAGTACAATAAAATACGATTTCAAAAAAATAAACCCCCTCAGCCGTTTAGGTGGAGGGGGTTTTATTTTTATATACAAGAATACTATCCAATTCTCACACTTGTCATACTTAGTGAACCTCCAATAAGTTCGTCATTAAATAAAGATAAGTGTTCAGACCGGTCTTTCAACCCCAAGGTATAGATAAGGGGAAGATAGTGATCGGGCGTAGGTACGGCATATTCTAAAAATGTTCCTTGTTTCTGATAATCAATAATAGGCTGGAAATTACCGTCAAGAAGCCAGTTATTGGTTTTTTCCCTCGCTTCCACTGCCCAATCCCAGCCAGCGCCCACCGTATTGATATTTTTCCAGTCGATTAAACGCAGGTTATGAACAATATTTCCACTTCCTATGATCAGAATTCCTTTTTCACGGAGTTTATGAAGCCTTTTAGCCAGATCATAATGATATTGCGGAGGCTTGGTATAATCAATACTCAGTTGAATGACCGGAATATCAGCTTCAGGATACATATGTCTGATGACTGACCATGCCCCATGATCCAGTCCCCAGTTATGGTCTTCTTCAACCTCCAAGGGTAATAATAGCTCTGCAGTTTCCGCAGCAAGTTCCGGATTTCCGGGAGCAGGATACTGTACGTCAAATAATTCTTTCGGAAAACCATAAAAATCATGAATGGTTTTCGGCATTTCCATGGCGGTGACAAACGTTCCTTCCGTATACCAGTGTGCAGAAATACACAGGATAGCATTAGGCCTGGGAATTTCCGTAGCCGCTTTTCGGAATCCCTGTACAAACTGGTTTTCTTCAATGGCATTCATAGGAGAGCCGTGTCCCAAAAATAGAACAGGCATTCGCTGAGTGCTTTGGAAATTTTCACTTATGTTTTGTAGATCGTTGAGGTTCATAAATTTTGAATAATCATAAAAAAATAAAAGGTTCAAGGTTTTTAGTAAAATCCCTGAACCTTTCACAAAATATATTGAAAAATTATGCTTGCTTTACAAACTGTAATTCTCCAGCTACTTTTACATCATCACTTACCATTACTCCTCCTGCTTCTAAAGCTGCATTCCAGTTTAATCCGAAATCTTTTCTGCTTATTTTTCCTTCAAAAGAGAATCCTGCTTTTGTATTTCCCCAAGGGTCAACATTGATTCCTCCGAAATCTACATCTAAAGTTACAGGTTTTGTAATCCCATTGATTGTAAGATTTCCTACTACCTGATCATTCAGAGCCTGAGAATCAAAAGTAATCGTTGGATGTTGTTCAGCATTGAAGAACTCGGCAGATTTTAAGTGATTATCTCTGTCTGTATTATTGGTAAAAACAGAATCCGTCTGAATAGTAGCGGTAGTTTTTGCATTGGCGAAAGTATCATCCTCCGCTTCAATTTCTGCAGTGAAGGTTCTGAAACTTCCTTTTACATTAGAAATCATCATATGTTTTACTTTGAAAGTAATCTCACTATGCGTTGGGTCTAGGTTCCATTTTGTTGCCATTGTATTTTTATTTTTTGTTTGTTATTAATAATGCAAATGTAGGATAGGGAGCATATACGGAACATTGATATAGGATAAGAAATGCAACGTATATGTAAAATTATGATTCCTTTTGATAATTATTTCTTTTTTAAGGGAGCTTTTTCCCGCTATCCACTCTTACTCCTCGCCCCATACATTCCAGCGTCCAAAACCCAGTCTTCAATGCGTGCTGCGGGGTAACCGTTACTATCGGGGCTAGGGTTCACATCATCTTTACAAAGAACAGAATGATGAAGCAGTCTCTATCTATATGCAAAATCCATCATTCATTTTACACCTTTACATTTCCCCAGCAACCCTCCACAAATCTTAGTATTAAGTTAAGGAATAATTTCATTTAATTCATTAATTCCTTTTTATGAATGTTTTAATTTAACATTTCTTAACGGATGGTTTTTATTTCTTATTTTTGATGGATTCAATTTTACGCAATGAAATTATATAAATTTTCTTTATTGATGCTGGTTTTGGGGAATACTGCATTCGCCCAGACACAGAAGTTTACCATGGCGGAGGCTGTAAATGGGATGAGAACCAATCTTGCCGTGAAAAATATTTCACAATTTTCATGGTCTGCAGACGGGAAATCCTATATCCAATCCGTGAAAGGAGGGTATTTGGTTACAGATCTGAAAACCAATAAACAAGATACTTTGGTGTCTTTAACACAGCTGAACAGACAGTTTGCCAATGACAAACTGAACGCTGTACCTCAGATTAAGTTTTCCGGGAATTCAAATGGTTATTTTAGCAAAGACGGTAAAATGTTCTGGATTGAAAAATCAGGAAATGACTGGAAAGTGAAAAATCAGACTCCTGTAGATAAGGATGCCTCCAACATAAAAATGTTTGGTGATGGCCAGACTTTCGCTTTTACAGCAAAGAATAACCTGTTTGTGAGTAAAAACGGAAAAACTATTGCGGTTACTAATGAAGCAAACGAAAATATCATCAGTGGACAGGCTGTTCACAGGAATGAATTCGGCATCGATACCGGAATTTTTCCTGCTCCCAACTCTGAAAGTGTAGCTTTCTATAAAATGGATCAGTCTATGGTGGCAGATTATCCGATCATAGATTGGTCTGTAACACCTGCTGTAAACCACAATATTAAGTACCCGATGGCAGGTCAGACTTCTCATCAGGTAACATTAGGCGTTTTTAATATTAAAACCCAGTCAACAACTTTTCTGAAAGTTGAAGGCGAAAAAGATCAGTACTTAACTGCTGTTACCTGGAGCCCGGATTCAAAATACATTTTTGTGGCTGTTCTGAACAGAGGACAGAATCATATGAAAATGAATCAATATGATGCAGCTACCGGAGAACTGATAAAGACTTTATTTGAAGAGACCGACAGCAAATATGTTGAACCACAGCATCCACTTACGTTCTTCCCAAATTCCAATACAGACTTTATCTGGCAAAGCCAGAGAACAGGGTATAATCACCTGTTCCATTATAGCCTGGAAAAAGGATTGGTTGCCCAGATTACAAAAGGAGACTGGCTGGTAACCGATATTTTAGGGTTTAATGAAAAGAAGAAAGAGATTTATTTTACGTCAACAAAAGAAACTCCTCTGGAAAGACATTTGTATAAGATCAATTGGACCAACTTCAAAATGCAGCGACTGGATGATGCAGAAGGAATGCATGCCGGTGTATTGAGCAGCGACGGAAATTATCTGTATGATGTCTATAGTAATGCCAATTCTCCAAGAGTTGGAAATATTATTAATACCAATAACTTAAAGTCTACGAATATTTTTACAGCAGAAAATACATTGAAAAATTATCAGAGACCTGAAATTAAAAATGTAGAATTGAAAGCTGATGACGGAACACCTTTATACGGAAAGATCATCCTTCCAACAAATTTTGATCCTAATAAAAAGTATCCTACTATTGTTTATCTGTACAATGGTCCGCACCTGCAGCTGATAACAAATACTTTCCCGGCTTCAGGAAACCTTTGGTATGAATATATGGCTCAGAATGGATATATCATCTTTACCATGGATGGTAGAGGTTCTTCTAACCGCGGAATGAAGTTTGAGCAGGCTGTATTCAGAAATCTGGGAACTACCGAAATGAATGACCAGATGAAAGGAGTAGACTACCTGAAATCCCTTCCTTATGTGGATGGAACAAAAATGGGAATCCATGGCTGGAGCTTTGGAGGGTTTATGACTACGAGCTTTATGCTTCGTAAGCCGGATGTCTTTAAAGTAGGAGTTGCCGGAGGACCGGTGATCGACTGGAGCATGTACGAAATTATGTATGGAGAAAGATACATGGATACCCCACAGGAAAATCCACAGGGATATGCTGCGGCTAATCTTTTAGATAAAGTACAGAACCTTAAAGGAAAATTATTGATGATCCACGGAGCGCAGGATGACGTCGTAGTATGGCAGCATTCTATAAAATTCATCAAATCTGCTGTTGATAACGGGGTTCAGCTGGATTATTTTACTTATCCGGGACATCCGCATAATGTGATCGGAAAAGACAGGGTTCACCTGATGCAGAAGATTACAGATTATTTTGATCAGTACCTGAAAAAATAATAATAAAAACCAGCCTATTTTAGGCTGGTTTTTTATTTATAGCAGATGTGATATATTAATCATAAAATTCTTTGATAACATAGCTCCCTTTATTCAGTCTGTTGAGTTCTTTCAATATATAATACCGATGTAAAAAACCTGTTAAAACCACTATTTTTTTATGAGGATATTTCTCAGCTATCGTGTAAATATTTTTAGCCATTGTTTGATTTCTAAGATCCCAGAACCCGGACATCAACTTAAACCCTTCTCTATAGCTTATTTTTTCACCGTTAGGTTTTGTAACATACCTGTTTGCAAATTCCGGTCTTTCATCTGTGATTTGTATTAATCCTGAATACTGAGCATTCTGCCTTCTTTCAGAAATTTTATCCGTTGTTGTATTGTTGAAGTTTTCCGGGGATAGTTCAGCGATTTTCATTAACTCTTTAGTGGTAGTAAGAAAGTCCTCATATCGTTTTATTTCAGCAGATGACAATTGTTTGGCTTTATATAAACTGTCAATCAATTTTACAGACAGATTATCTGTAGGTACCATTCCTTTATCTTTCCGGTATTGATTTCTGCCTTCAAAATCAAAAGGAAACCTTAATGTGTTGGGATGCTTTTTAAGATATAAATTCGTTGCAGTGATTTCATTCTCTTTAGAAGTATTACTGGTTTCATACTCTTTCATTCCCTTACTGTCAACTTCATGAAGTGTAATATCCGGTTTTATTTTTTCAAGAATATCAAACAGGATTTTAGGATGGTAATTAGGAACACTGTCATGGATATTCCCAATGACATAAATTTCAGTTTTACGCTGCGATGAATATATGTTGACTAATAGAAGAAGGAATAGTGAAATCAGATGTTTCATATTTTTAAGTTATAGTTATCTCTCAAATATAGCAAGTTTATATGAAGAACCCTGATTTAGTTTTTTTATAAAAATGGAGGGTGTCGTTCTTAACAAACATCAATGTTTTTGACTTTTTATTCCTGTAATTTTGTGTATATAAAATCAACAATATGGAATTAGGAATAGGAATGTTTGGTGACCTGGCTTTTGATCAGTCCACCGGAAAATATAGAGATGCAGGAACTAAGATTCGTGAAATTTTGGAACAGGTAAAATTGATGGATGAAGTAGGAATCGATGTCTTCGCCATGGGAGAACACCATCGTCCGGATTATGCTGTTTCTTCTCCTGAAATGGTATTGGCAGCTGCAGCAAGTATTACAAAAAATATAAAATTGGCAAGCGGGGTGACTGTGTTAAGTTCTTCAGAGCCGGTAAAGGTTTATGAAGATTTTTCAACCTTAGATCTTATTTCAGACGGAAGAGCAGAAATATTTGTAGGCCGTGGAAGCTTCATAGAATCATTCCCGTTATATGGTTATTCATTGAATGACTATGAGGAGCTTTTTGATGAAAAACTGGAGTTGTTATTAAAGATTAATTCAGAAGAAAATGTTACCTGGTCAGGAAAACTTCGGGCACCAATGCAAAATCAGACCGTGTATCCAAGGGCAAAAAATGATGGGAAACTTTCGATCTGGAGAGCCGTAGGAGGAACTCCTCAATCCGTATTGAGTGCTGCTCAATTGGGAATGCCTTTGGTGGTAGCTATTATCGGAGGAATGCCGATCCAGTTTAAAAATTTGATTGAGTTTTACAAGCAGGAATACCAGAAAGCAGGACATGATGTATCCAAAATGCAGATTGCTGTTCATTCCCATACTTTTGTGAGTGATGATCAAAATGTAGTAGACGGATATTTCCACACCTATAAATCTCAGATGGATAGGATAGGGGCCTCAAGAGGATGGGCTCCTTATACTAAAATGCAGTACGATGGGGGAAGAAACAAAGAAGGAGCCTTGTTCATTGGTAGTCCTTCCGAAGTAGCCAATAAAATTGCTTATATGAAAGAGATTTTTGGAATCACAAGGTTTATCGGACATATGGATATCGGAGATCCTGCTCATGAGCTGGTAATGAAATCTATTGAACTATTCGGGAAAGAAGTAAAACCATTGGTACAAAACCTGTAATTTAACCATAAAGTCACAAAAGTGTTTAAATACTTTTGTGACTTTTAACTATGTTGAAACTTCGATTTGTGGTTCTCAAATATAGGGTCAGACAATTTCAATGAGGCTTCCTCTTTCCTCATCTTTGATAATAGTAAGTGCTGTAGGAATCTTCTCTTTAAGTTCTTCTACGTGAGATATAATTCCCACAATCCTGTTCTCTTTCATCAGGTTGGTAAGAGTTTCAAACACAATATTTACCGATTCAGTATCCTGAGTTCCAAAACCTTCATCGATAAAAAAGAAATTTTTATCTGCCTGAGCGTTCGCCTGAACACTCTCCGCTAAAGCCAATGCAAGGCTTAATGAAACCTGGAATGCTTGTCCGCCTGAAAGTGTTTTTACACTTCTGCTTCTACCTTCGTTGAGATAATCTATGATCTCAAAATCATTATTTTCATTAAGCTGCAGACTCAGCTGATTTCTTGTCATCCGATGAAAACGGAGATTGGCATGATCACAAAGCTGTCTTAAATAAATAGAAGAGACATACTGTACAAAACCGGCTCCTTTAAACAGATTGATCATGACTTTTAGATTTTCAGAACGTTTCTGAAGCTTTGTAAGTTTTTTCAGAAGTTCTTCTTTCTTTACATATTCTTTTTCCAGCCGCTCTATTTCAGCTGTCTTTGTTACCACAGAATCGTTGATCTGTTTCTGCTCGGCCTGAGCCTCATTAAACAATTTTTCAGTCAGAGAGAACTGTTCATCGTTAAACGAAAGACCTTTAAGTTTTAATTCCAGCTCTTCAATATATTTCTTTAAAGTTTCAAAATCAATTTTAAATTTCTGAATTTGATTTCTGTTGTGCTCAATATTGATTTCCAGCAGTAAAATATTTTCGACCTCTTTAAACTCAGTGAAATTTTGCTCTGCCAAGCCATTTGCAATACTGGCTTTATTTTCAGAAATTTCCTTTTCAAGTGCTGCCATTTGCTTTTCAGACTGATTGACAATGGTTTTTTGTTCAGCCAGTTTTGGAATCAGTATCTTTTCCTGCTGGATGGCTTTCTGATAATTTTCTTCCGTTTCTTTGTTGGATACAACCAACTTCTGATACGCTTCTTCAACCTCATCCATCCTTTTGTGGGTATACAGGTTCCAATCAAGAATTTTAAGATGAGAACAGCTGACATTGATCTGTTCCTGTTTGCTGAGCTCCTTGTCCTTTAAATCGTTTAGCAGAACTTTATATTTCTCCAAAAGTTGTGTTGCCTTTTCCAGAGCTTCCCGCTCCAGGGCTATATTTCTTTCAGCTTCTTCAATTGTTTTTTCTAAGGCAAAAGAATCGGCCCGTTTTTTCTCAAATTCATCTTCCTGATCCGGAGAGAATGGTTTCCAATGGAATTGTTGGGTATGAACTTCAATATCCCTTTGAATCTGAAGCAGTGCTTTCTGCTCCGAAAGAAGTTGTTCTTCAAAAATCTTTTTACGATCCAGGATTTTCTCAGTTTCAGCTTCTATCCTTTGATTTTTCAGGACTTCCTGATCGATAGCGGTAATGCGGTCCTGAATTTCCTGAAGCTCAGTATTTACATCCTGAATTTCTACAATATGAGGATGCTCTTTAGAACCACAAAGAGGACAGTTTTCACCATCATGAAGTTCATTGGCGAAACGGGAAAGTTCTTTTTGGATCTTAAGATGATCCAGTTTTTGAGAAAGTTCCTTCTTCTTTATTTCTAATGCCTCTTTCCTGGATTTGAAATCTTCTTTAAAATTTTCATGATAGGCAAAAGGTTCTAATTCTTCCGTAATTTCCCCAATCTGCTTTTGATGTCTTTCAATCTTTTCAGCTTGCTCCTGCTGTGATTTTTTTAAATTTTTCCGGTGAATAAACCAATTGCCCACTTCAGAAAGCAATGCCGAATCAAGTTTCTGTTCCTTGAGGGCCTTAAGATGCTTGGAAAATTCATCAATCTTTTTTTGAATATTTTCCTGGCTCATGCCTGCTTCTTTTACTTTTTCAGCTCCATTTTGGGTCCTTTTATTCAGCTCTTCGATTTCTCTGGAGTAGGTGAAGAGCTGTATGATCAGACTAAGGTCATTTTCCTGTATCCGGGATTGTTCCAATGCCTTAAACTTAGGCTCCAGTACAATAAGCTGATCTTTTATAATATTAAAAGCTTTTTCAGTTTCCTGTAAAGTTTTATGCTGCAGCTCTTTTTCGTTTTGTTTGGCTGTCACTTCTTTGGAAAGTTTATTGCTCTCAGTGATCAATGGATTAAAAAGCCTGAAAACACGGTCATATAAATTGGTCTGTACTTCCAGAGCATCTATTTCAGGTTTCTGCTCAGAGAGCTCTGTGAATTTTACCGTATTCAGTTTTAAACTTTCAAAATCCGTTTTTAAGTTTTTTAGCTGCTGATATGTATGGGAGATTTTCTCAAATTTTTCATTTGATTCACCCAGTTTTTTTTGTTCTTCCGTTAAAATCCCTTTTTGAAGCTGAATATTCTCTTCATTGATTTCCTCAAAACCTTTTAGCTGACCTTCAAGCTGGTCCAGCTCAGACCTGTTTTTTACATTGAGTGAAGAAACATTGTTTTGAAGATCAAATTTTTGAAGATTAAAGATCTCCTTCATCATATTGGTTCTGTCCGCAGCCCCTAATTCAAGGAATTCCTTAAACTGTCCCTGCGGAATAATAATGGTGCGTTTAAAATTGGCGTAGCTTAAACCAATGATAGTTTCTGCATTAGAATGATCTAATGGAATCCATTTGTTGTCAATATTCTCGTAAAAAGTGACAGAATAAGGCTTTACATCTTCAAATTTTTTAGAATTACGCCTGAAATCTCTTGTCGCACGAAACAGCTTATTCTCATAATTGATGAAATCAAATTCTATATAAGAACTGTTTGACTTTAAGTTCATCATATTATAAGCCCTTTTATCACGCATATTCAGACGCTCCGTTTCACCATATAAAGCAAATGAAATAGCTTCAAGAACCGATGATTTACCGGACCCTACAGCACCGAAAATCCCAAACAGTCCTGCATCAGTGAGATTTTTAAAGTCTATAGTCTGACGCTCCTGGTAAGAGTATAAACCTTCAAGTGTGAGTTGAATGGGAATCATAATTTAGGCATTTAAAATTTCGTTAAACAAATCCATAAGCTCTTCATTGGCTTCCTGTCCTCCATTTTTGGATTTAAAATAATCTTTGAACAATACTCCTATATCTTGATTTAAATTGATTTCATAGTGCTCTTGTCCGGTCATTTCACTGTTTTTGATTTTTGGAATAAGATGAACGATACCGGAATGAGACTGGTAGATCATCTTTCTTTCATCAGCTGTTAAGAAGGTTTCACTTTCCAAAGTCAGTTCAATAAACGTATTCGGGTTTTCATTCAGCCACCGAACGGTATCTTCCACAGAGGTAAAAGATTTCCTTACCAATGTCCTTCCATTTTTCAGCGCCTTCTTTTCAAAAGAAATATTTTTTCCTGGAAACGCTTCCATAATAGAAACATATTTTGTTTGTCCTGCCTCACTAAAACTATAACATAAAGGGGAAGAAGAGTATACAACTGGTTTTTCTGACGTTCCTATATTCTGAAAACTATGCAAATGTCCTAAAGCCGTATATTGAATCTGCTCAGGAATAGCATCCGAATAGATCAGATCTGCATTGCCAATTTTAATGGGCTTTTCTCCTTCAGGTTCCTCCAGAATTTCAGCTCCTCTTTTATTCATATACAAATGAGCGGTCAGAAGGTTAATTCCCTGCTCATTACAAAATTCGTCAGCAAGATTTTTCCACATCTGTGAAAGCACTTTATTGATTTCTTCTTCTTTATTTTCACCAAAATATTCTTTTAAACGGATCTCATTGGCATAAGGTGTATGAAGAACTCTTACAGGAAAATTTATATTTTGAATAGCCAATTCGATAAAACCTTCTCTTGAATTCAGAATTTTAAAATGTTCGGTTTCAAAAGGAATAACTTCTGCTTTGGGATGGCCTATCAGAATAATTCCACATTCTCTGGCTAAAGGATCGGGAGCATCAATGAGGTTGGGAGAGTCATGGTTTCCGGAAATAGCAATCACAGGACGTTTACCATTTTGAGATAAACGTTTCAGGGTTTTATACAATAGCTCAGTAGCTTCTACTCCCGGATTAAAATTATCAAAAAGGTCACCCGCAACAATGACAAGATCAATGTTTTCTTCATCAGCAATGCCAATAATCTCTTCCATGACCAGAATTTGCTCTTCCAGACGGGAAAAGCGGTCCAGTCGTTTTCCTAAATGCCAGTCGGCGGTATGCAGAATTTTCATAAAAAGTTTATCATTGTTTAAAGGAAATATGAAATGGTATAATTCAAACTGATTGAACTAAAATCTGTATGTGAACTATTAAAATACAGAACAATATTTAAACCCCATTAGGTTTGGTAATGAACGAATTCTATAGATTATGATCGGTTTCTTTTGCCTGAAAATCTTCATGAATTTGTTTTAAACGTGCTTTCCTTTCTGCTTCAGCATTTTGTATTTTACGTTTTTTCTGATCAATTTTTTTTTTATTTTTTTTCCTGTTCGCTTCGTTATTTTTGCTCATATCTTTTTGTAACGAATAATTTTTTTATGGGTAAGAAATAGCCTCATCAAAAATACTAAAGATTAAGAGTTTAAACAATTTTAGTCGGTAAGTCTGATAAAATATTTTAATTTTACTGCGTTATGGAAGAAAAATCAAAAGATCCTTTACACGGAAAAAGGCTTGATGCTATCCTTGAAGAACTGGTAGAATACTATCAGGGTTTTGAGGAATTGGGAAAACAAATCAATATAAAATGTTTTACGGATAATCCGAGTATCACTTCTTCACTGAAGTTTTTACGGAAAACGCCGTGGGCAAGAACAAAAGTTGAAAGTTTGTATCTCTTTATGCTGAGACAGAAAAAAAGAGACGAAACGAAGAGTGGAAAGTAGAAGCCAGGATATTGCTGTAAGATTCTCCTTTTACCTCTTTTCCTCTGAGCAATCATTTCAAAAATAGTATATTTGTATTATTAATCGTGAATAAGATACACGAAAAAAAGGAAAAATATGACAATTGAAAACAACCATGTTGTAGCTGTAAGTTACATACTTCACACGATCGAAGAGGATGGAAGTAAGATTCTTGTAGAAGAAACAGCACCAGAAAATCCACTTACATTTTTGTATGGTGTGGGAATGATGATTCCAAAATTTGAAGAAAATATCCTTGGTTTGAAAGCTGGTGATAAAGCTGCTTTTACAATCCAGCCTGAAGATGCTTATGGTGAAAAACAACCGGATGCTATTGCTCAATTACCTATTGAGATGTTTAAGGAATCAGGAACTCCACCTGTAGGAGCTATTTTACCTCTATCTGATAATCAGGGAAATAATTTCCAGGCATTTGTAGTAGAAGTAACACCGGAAGTTGTAGTGGCTGATCTTAACCACCCAATGGCAGGTAAAGTTTTAGATTTCCAGGTGGAAATTTTAAATACACGTCCGGCAACAGAAGAAGAATTGTCACATGGCCATGCTCATGGAATTGACGGAACTGAAGCTCACTAAAACATAATATAAATGTCCGATTTTTTCGGACATTTTTTTTGTCATACTCATATGATCAGTGATTATATTTTCTTCCGAAGACTAATCTGATCATCATAAAATGCTTTGCAGATAATTCCGGTATCTGTTTTTTCCTGAAGTTTTTGAAAAAGAGATTCTGGGTAAGAATTGGTATCGAGATAAAAAAATAAACCACAGAACTCAACTGTGGTTTATTTTTATTATAAGATTAAGAATGAATAAAATGGCTGGACCATTCTCTCTCCACCGGGTGGCAAATCTCAGACTTGACGGGATGGTTTGCGCATTAATTACCCCACCTATTATCTTATCTATTCGGCGTCATATTCCGTAACGTCAATAAGCGTCAGGAACCACTTGGTATCTATTTTGGTCATGAAAAATCTCAATCCATTGATAGGAGCCTTTTCTTTAGTATTTTCAGCAAGTGTTACACAAACTACATTTTTAGGATCAGTATTAATTTTAAAAATTTCCTGATCCTTTATAGAATACTGTTCCAGGAATTTGTCTGCATAGTCATTGACCGCATTAGAGTTGAACTGAACAGATAAGCCTTCTTTTTTCCATTTTTTATTTCCCGAATCATAGGCAGGTGCTGCTTCAAACTGAATCGGAAATTGATTTTTAATGTTCCATGCCTTTTGAATGTACCCTAATGGCATACTGAAATTTACATCTTCATTTAAAACAAATCCCAGATCACCACTGCTTTTAAAAAGAACACCAACTCCATAAGTGGGATTGATATATTGGTTCATAAGGTCTCCGTTTTTAGTCTGAAAACCATTTAAAATATCCGTAACAGCTAAAGTAATCTGCTTTTTGTCATCAGCAGTCTGGGCATTGGAAAAGCTAAAGCTGCAAAGCAGAAATAGCAGAGTGTATATAATATTCTTTTTCATATCATGAGTTTAAAAATTCACCAGAAACATAATACCAACGTTCATGCATTTTTTGGAAGATGGAAAATTCATGGTGAATTTGTGGATGTCCATCCTCATCGGTATAGTAGGCTTTAAATTCTACCTGATTTAAAGCGGGTGTCCGGATAATTTCCAGTCGGGTCCATTGGTTGATTTCTCCCCACTCCTGAAGATCGCGGGTATTGTGGTATTTCCTTTTTCCGGGAAGAGTGGTTTCCATTAGATATTCACCATTCGGAATAGCGAATGCCGAAAATCGGGAACGCATCAATGCTTCTGCAGTGGGAGCATGTTTTTCTCCGGTATGATAAGGCTTACAGCATTCTTCATAGGTTTTTCCTGAGCAACAGGGACAATCCATATATTTGGTTTTAAATTTGAGCCACAAAAATAATAAATATCAATAGAAACAGGCTTATTCCGTTAAAAAAGATGAATAAATAAGTGATTGTGCAAAACATAAAAAAAGACGCATTCCTAAAGAATACGTCTGATTGTTTTATTTAATAAACCCTCTGTTTCTTAATAAAGGTTTGATATCCGGATCATGTCCTGTGAAATCTCTGAATGCCTGGTTAAGATCTACAGAATTTCCTACAGAAAGAATATATTTTCTAAAGCGGTCACCGTTTTCTCTGGTTAATCCGCCATTATTTTTAATCCATTCCCATGCATCATTATCTAATGTTTCAGACCATAAATAAGCATAATATCCTGCTGAGTAGCCACCGCCCCAAATGTGAGCGAAATAAGGAGTATGGTATCTTGGAGGAACGGTTGATAACGTAAATCCATGATTAGTTAAGGACTGTTTTTCAAAATCCAAAACAGGGATCAGCTGGCTGTCATTAGTTACAGAATGCCAGTCCATATCCAACGCCGCAGCAGAAACCAATTCTGTGGTCATATACCCCTGGTTGAAGGTAGAAGCTTTTTTAATCTTTTCTACCAAAGCCTGTGGAATAGGCTGTTTTGTTTCAAAATGAACGGCATAATTTTTTAAGACAACCGGATCTAATGCCCAGTGTTCGTTAATTTGTGAAGGGAACTCTACAAAATCTCTCGGCACATTGGTTCCTGAAAGAGAAGGATATTTCTGACTTGCAAACATCCCGTGGATAGAGTGACCAAATTCATGGAAAATAGTGGAAACATCATCATAGCTAATTAATGATGGTTTTCCAGGAGCTGGTTTCTGATAATTATAGCAGTTTACAATCACTGGTTTTGTTCCCATCAGATAAGACTGCTCTACAAAGTTGCTCATCCATGCCCCTCCATTTTTAGAATCTCTTGTATAGAAATCCAGATAGTAGATCGCAATAGATTTTCCATCATGATCAAAAACTTCATAAGTAACTACATCAGGATGATAAACAGGAAGGTCAGTTCTCTTTTTAAATGTCAGTCCATAGAATTTTTCAGCCGCAAAGAAAACTCCCTTTTCCAGAACTGTTGTGATTTCGAAATAAGGTTTTATTTCACTTTCATCAAGGTCAAATTTCGCTTTTCTTACCTGTTCTGCATAGAAAGTCCAGTCCCATGGTTCTACTTTGAAACCTCCTTTCTGCTGATCGATAAGATCCTGGATATCCTTGGCTTCCTGTCTGGCTGTTTCCACGGCAGGAGTGGCCACCTGATTCATCAGCTTGGTAGCTGCTTCTGGAGTTTTTGCCATCTGATCCTGAAGTTTCCATTCAGCGTAATTCTTTTTACCTAAAATCTGAGCTTTTTTAAGTCTGAGTTTAGCCAGTTTTTCAATGGTTTCTCTGGTATCGTTGGCATCACCCTTTTCTGCTCTTGTCCATGAAGCCTTAAACAGTTTTTCTCTGGTAGCTCTGTTTTTTAAGTTTTGTAGAAGAGGTTGCTGTGTAGTATTCTGTAAAGCCAAAAGGTATTTTCCGGGCTGGCCTGCAGTTTTGGCATCGGCTGCTGCTGCAGCAATTTCATCCGCAGAAAGTCCATCCAGTTCTTTTGCGTCAGAAAAGAAGACACCTCCTTGCTTTCTTGCTTCCAGCAATTTATTGGCATATTGAGTGGAAAGAGAAGCCAGCTCCTGATTGAATTGCTTTAATTTCTCTTTATCTGCTGCAGAAAGATTAGCCCCTGCAATCTCAAAATTTTGTTTATAATATTGTACAAGTCTTTTACTTTCAGAATCCAGCCCCTCTTCTTTGATGGATTTTATTCTTTTATAAAGATTTTCATTCAGGTACATTTTGTCGGAATGCGCAGCAAAGATAGGAGCATATTCCTCATCCAGGGCTTGTAGTGTAGGATTGGTATTGGCACTGGTAAGATTTGAAAAAACAATTTGTGCCCTTCTCAGGACTTCACCACTTTTTTCCAATGCTACAATAGTATTTTCGAAAGTAGCAGCAGCTGGATTATTTGCAATTTTTACAATTTCAGCTTCATGCTGTTTTAACCCAAAATCAAAAGCAGGTTTAAAATGTTCATTTTTAATTTTATCAAATTCCGGAGCTTCATATTGAAGTTTACTTTTCTTCATGAAAGGATTGGAAGATAAAGAGGGATTCGGTGCAGGAAGTTCCTGCTGAGTATCAGTTGGTTTCATTGTGGTACAAGATTGATTAAACGCCAAAGCAGAAATTAATAATACCGATGAAATATTCTTCATAAAATAGTTGTTATTAAAGTATAAAGATATTAAAAACTTGCATCATAGAATGTATTTTGCTTAAATGTATTTAGTGAAAAGACGGTATAGGTATTTTCAAAGCTGGCTTCACTTTTTACCTCACAGGAATGTTGGATATATTTTATCCATAAATGTAAGAAAAGCTTTTATTCTAAACACTTTAATTATTTTAAAATGATGTTATATAAAAAGTTGATACAAGAAGAAAATCAAAGATTTTCGAAAAAAAATGGTGTACTTATGTATGCTCTATGCATGCGACTTAAATACCACTCAAGTGTCTGATATTTTGTGTTTTTATTGAAGAGTTTAACAGCCTTTTTAAATAAAATAAAATTAAATAATTGGTAAAATAAACTTAGGCATTCATCATTTAGTGATGAGCAATAACAGGATTTTTGAAGAAGATGTAATATTTTTCATAATTTAGTTGTTGTTAAATAATACGATCAAAGTAATAATCTATAAAATAAATAAACATGAAAAAAAGGACTCTTTTTATTTTTTCTGCCTTAGTGGTATTGGCCTCATGTAACGAAAGACATGAGAAAAAAAACAGAGAAAAAGGTGATTGGGTAGATAAGGTGATCAATAAAGATAGCGGACCGGTACAGCAAAAGGAATTTAATGGTGATTTTGATGAAATTCAGGTTTCTCAGGCGATTGATGCTGAGGTAATAAAATCTGAAACAGAGAAAGTTGTTATTTCGGCTCCTCAAAGTATCATTAATGAGATTCTTGTGGACAATGAAGGAGGAAAGCTTCATATTCATTATAAGCCGGGGATCAGAGTGATGAATATCAATAAGGTGACTGCAAAAATTTATACCAAAGACTTTACAAAACTGATTGCAGGATCAGCCGCAAAAATAACGGTAAAGGATAAATTTACTCAGGAAAAAACAGATATTGAGATATCCAGTGCAGGAAGTGTTTCCGGGGATCTGGAAGCTAATGATTTTGAGATTACAGCAGGTAGCAGCAGTAATTTCAGTGGAAAAATCTGGGCTGTCAACCTTGATATAGAATCTTCATCAGGATCCAGTATTGAAATTTCAGGTAAGGCTAAACATGCGGATATCAATTCTTCTTCAGGAAGCAGTATATCGGCAAGAAGCGTTATTGCAGATAATGTAGAGGCTGAGGCTTCAAGTGGGGCAAGCGTTCAGATTAGTGCTGTTACGAGTGTAAAAGCAAGTGCTTCATCAGGTGGAAGTGTAGATATTACTAAAAAAGGAGAACTTAAAAATGTTACTAAAGAAGAAAGTAGTGGCGGAAGTGTAAATATTCAATAAATTAATCCTGGGATTCTTCCTCATCTTCTTCATCAGCAGATGAGGATCCTTCCCAATTTTTATTATCAAAATTAAGATTATCATAAGCTAATAATTCCTCCTCTCGCTGGAGGATTTCTTTTGTCGTAAATAATGCTATATCGTCATCATCCTTTGCCCTTGCCAGTTTTCTTATAGAAGCCTTATCAATAGCCATAAATCTTTGGCCAAGACGTCTGGCGGCATATTTTCTCATCCCTGCTTCATGAAGTACATCTACAGCCATATCTACCGCGGTACCTAATGTTTCCCGATAAATATGATTGATTCCGTTATTCAGGTAATTATAAGCATCAATTCTGTTTTTTGCTCTTACAAAAATCTTCACCCCCGGATAATGTTCACGGACAAGTTCGGCAATGAATTTATTGTCATCGGGATCATCCAGACATAAGATCAGAATTTCGGCGTCTTCAATACCTGCTGCCCTTAAAATTGGGATTCTGGTAGCATCACCGTAATATACTTTAAAACCATAGCTTCTCAGCAGCTTTACACGGTCTGAATCTCTGTCCAGAACTGTTGCTGACATTTTGTTTGCCTTTAAAAGACGTCCTACGGTACTTCCAAAATGTCCGAAACCTACAATAATAATTTTCTTTTGACTCACATCACTGTCCAGAATATTGAAATCATGTTCCTCCTCAGGAATTTCTTTAATGAATTTTGGGGTAATAAACTTATCATTTACAATAAGAAGGATAGGAGTGATGCACATGGTAATTGCTGTAACAGCCATTAATTGTGCATTCAGTTCGGGGCTCAACAGATAAAGGTCCGAAGCATAATTGATCAGGACAAAGGCAAATTCTCCCACCTGGGAAAGCGCAAATGCGTAGAAAAGGCTTTGTGGAGTATCTATCCTGAAAAACTTCCCGATAGCGTATAAGACAATAAATTTTACCGTTACCACTGCAAAAACGGTACTAAATATAAATAAAGGATCCTGCTGGATAATATTAAAATTGATGGTAGAGCCTACGCTCACAAAAAATACAGCCAATAAAAGACCTTTAAAAGGATTGATCTGTGCTTCAAGCTCATGACGGAATTCACTGTTGGCCAGCATTACTCCGGCAAGAAAGGCACCCAATGCGGGAGAAAGACCAATAACGATCATCAGCTCAGAAACACCAATCACTAAAAATAGGGAAGAGGCAGTTAAGAGTTCTGTCATTCCTGATTTTGAAACATAGCGTAAAAAAGGAACAAATACATACCTTCCTAATAAAATCAACAGAGCTACCCCTATAATTACTGTTCCGGCCTGAAGCCACTCCGGAAGTTTTTGAATCAGAATCTGAATTTCATTATCATGATGTTTAGCTTTGTAGTTGGCAATGATGGGAAGTATAGCCAGAATAGGAATTACTGAAATATCCTGAAATAGCAACGTAGAGAATGAAGCTTCTCCTGCTGTTGTTTTAAAACTGTTTTTTTCCTGTAAAGTCTGCAGTACAATTGCTGTAGAAGAAAGAGCAAAACACATGGCCACGGCCACGGCCTTATCTACTCTCCAACCCACACTGATGAATATCACAAAAAGTAAAGAAATCGTAAGGACCATTTGCGTGAGGCCCAGGCCCATGATTTTCTTACGCATATCCCAAAATTTTCGCGGTTCCAGCTCAAGTCCTACCAGAAATAAGAGCATGATCACCCCAAACTCACTGGCGTGCATAATATCGTTTACATTATTTCCTGTAAGCCTGAGAACATAAGGACCAATGATGATCCCCCCTAAAATATAACCGATCACAGAACTTAGGCCAAATTTTCGGGCCAGTGGAACCATGATAATAGCTACACCTAGGAAAAGTAATGTGTTCATTGCTAAACTGGATTCCATATTCTATTGGTTGAGAAGTTCTGTAAATTCTTTTTTATGTAAAATGATTTCTTTTTTTGAAAGCTTATTGGCTTCGTAAACAATCTTAATATGTTTGATATCTGCTTTGAAAACCTTTAAAGAAACGATCAGTCCGCTGATCAGTTCATCAACGGTGTATTCATACGTTCCTGTTTTGCTGAAAGATCTTTCCTTTCCTCCGGTAGTGATCAGGATATAAACTTCTTTATTTTCTAAAGGATTATTTTTTCCCGGCTGAAGCCAATCTCTATCGAAAACTTCATCGATCCACAATCTTAATAGTGGAGGCATTCCAAACCATATCAGTGGGAACTGGAAGACAAAGCGGTCATAATTGGCAAGACGTTTTCTCTCTCTGAAGGCGGCGATATGAAAATCGGGATATTCTTCATAAAGATCTCGTAAGGTATAATGCTGGTGGCGAACGTAGAAATTGATGAGCTCTACATTCGAATTAGAGTGCTCCAGATAGGGGTGAGCAAATACTACCAGCGTCTTCTTCATAATCCTGTTTTCAGTAAATATAGTAAAAAAATAATGAATAAAAGGTGGGTTTTGGTTTGATTTATTAATTTTTTAATATGGAAAAGGCAATTTACTATTGAGAAAAAGCAAAAAAACAATAGTATTTTGAGTTTTTAAATAAAAAAATCAGGCCATACTGGCCTGATCTGTTTCTATGTATTGTTTCTGTGTTAAAGGATTACCATCCGCCGGATGCGCCGCCGCCTCCAAAACTTCCGCCTCCGCCGAAGCCTCCAAAGCCGCCGCCGCCACCGCCGGAACTTCCACCACCGAAGCCTCCGCCACCAAAACTTCCAGGGAATGGGAAGAATCCACCAGGATAGTTTCTGCGTCCTCTTCTTGTGATAATGACATCATCATCGTCATCGTTGTTCCCTCTGCCGGGACCACCACCTCTGTTGCCAAAAAGAATGGCTATAATGATGAAAATGACAAAAGCAATGAGCAGTACTTTAAATGCGCTTCCATTACCGGAAGGGGCTGTGGTTTCTTCAGGTTTAAATTTTCCCTGAACAGCTTCCATAATGGCTGAGGTACCGCGATTGATACCCTCATACCAAAGTCCTTTCCGGAAATTAGGGGTCACAATATAATCCAGAATCTGTCCTGCTACCGAAGCTGTGAGATATTGCTCTACAGCTCTTCCCTGCTGGATAGACATTGTTCTGTCTTCTGTAGCAACCAGGAAAACAACTCCATTATCTACTCCTTTTTTTCCGATCTTCCATTTCTGACCAAACATGGTGGCCAGAAAGTTCACATCTTCTCCTTTCGTAGACTTGATGATTACGACTTCAATTTCCGTTGAGGTTGAATCTGCAAATTTGATCAGCTTATTATTAAGCTCATCCTTTTCCTGCTGAGAAAGCAGTCCGGCTTCATCAAAAACCGGATATAGCACTGCCGGCTTTTCAGGAACAGTATATTGTGCTGATACAAAACTGTACAAGCAGATCAATAAAAATGAAAATACTATTTTAAGAGAACGTAATTTCATTCGGGAGTTGGTTTGGGTTTTCTCCTTTCACAGGAAAATATTTTTTGAGTTCAAGACCTGTTTCCAGGATGGCACTTTTTAGTGCCTGGTGATAATTTCCTTTGGCAAATTCAGAGGTCACATAGTCATGCAAATGATCCCAGTAAGATTGCTGTACTTTTTCATGTATCCCGATATCTCCAATGATGGTCAGATATTTTTGTTCGAAATTAATATGAAAAAGCACGGCGTTTCTATCCGCTGTTTTATCCATACAAAGCTCTTTGAATACTTCAAATGCAGTTTTTGCATTTCGTTCTTCCGTATTGGAATCGATATGCACCCTGATCTCGCCTGTAGAATGATCTTCCGCTGACTGAATCGCTTCCACAAGGGAAGCGATCTGTTGATTTGTAAGGAAATTACTCATTATTTGAATACCTCAGGTGCCTTTTGAGCTCCTGCTTCAGCTTTGAAATAAGGTTTTTCTTTAAAGTTGGTAAAATTCGCCAAAATATTATTGGGGAAAGTTTTGATGGAGGTATTGTAATCCTGCGCAGCCTCATTGTAATATACAGTTTCTGTTCTGATACTGTTCTCAATAGCGGTATATTCTCTTTGGAAGTTGATATACTGCTGGTCTGCTTTTAGATTTGGATAAGACTCCACAACGGCCATCAATCGGCTTAAAGCTCCGGACAATTCTCCTTGTGCAGCCTGGAATTTAGCAATGTCAGCATCTGTCATATTCGTAGGGTCAACATTGATAGAAGTTGCTTTGGAACGTGCCTCAACCACTTGTGTTAAAGTTTCCTGTTCAAATTTTGAATAAGACTTAACTGTTCTTTCCAGGTTCGGGATAAGATTGGCTCTTTTCTGATATACGGTCTCTATATTAGACCATTTTGTGTTCACAGTCTGTTCTTTGGTCACGAAGTTATTATATCCGCTTTTTCCCCAAAAGAATAGAATTGCAACAATAACAAGGAGGGCAATACCAATTGTTCCGGCGCCCAGACATCCTTTATTTTTCATAGTTTATTTTTTTTTAATTTTTTGTGCTAATCAAATATACAAATTATGTGCTAATTTTGTAGAAAATTATTTGAATGACAACAATAGTGGTGGCAATGGGAGAGAAAAATGAAATTGGTTTTGAAAACCAGTTACTTTGGCATCTTCCCAAAGATTTAAAACATTTTAAAGATCTTACTTCGGGACATCCGATTATTATGGGGAGAAAAACGTATGAAAGTATCGGGAAGCCTCTTCCTAACCGTACCAACATTGTTGTTTCAAGAAAGAAAGATTGGTTTGAAGAAGGAATTCTTATTGTAGGCAGCCTTAAAGAAGCGGTGAAGTTTGCAAAAAAAATAGATGAAGAAGTTTTTATTATTGGTGGTGGCAATATCTATGAGCAGACGATGGATGTGGTAGATAAACTTGAGGTAACCTTAGTAAAAGCTGATCTGAAGGCTGATACATTTTTCCCAAAAATTGATGGGAAGATCTGGAAAAAGACCAATGAAATCTGTCATGAGAAAGATGAGAAAAACGCTTATGATTTCTGCTTCCAGACGTTTGAAAAAATAAAGACTGAAGAGAAGGGGTAAACATCAATAGTCAGTTTTTGCTCTGCAAATGAATAGTGAATGTCTTTAGCTTACATAAAAATAGACAGACTAAGCATATTGACAATTCATAATTGACTTTTTTGGACTGTAAACCTTAAACTCTAAACCTTAAATTTATTATCTTTGCACTTCTAAAATTTAATAATGAATAAATACATAAAAATTGTAATAGCAGCTCTTCTTATCCTTACGGGAGTTTATATGATGTTTTTTACAAGAAATCTGGGCTGGGGGATTGTTGTTTTTCTTCTTGCAGCATTTCCGATCCTTCTTTTCTTTAAAAATGAATATATCCTTTTGGCTTTCTGGCAACTGAGAAAGCAGAATATGGAAAAAGCTGCAGAATGGCTGACTAAGATTACCAACTATCAGTCACAGCTTCACAAAACCCAATATGGATATTTCCACTATTTACTGGGATTAACGCAAGCTCAGGATCATCCTACCAAAGTAGAACCTTTGATGAAAAAAGCATTGGAGTATGGTTTAAATATGAAGCATGACAGAGCTATGGCTACTTTAAATCTTGCTGCATCGGCTATCTCTAAAGGAAGAAAGCAGGAAGGTCAGAAATTGTTGGAAGAAGCAAAAAGATTAGATACGGCAGGAATGATGACAGATCAGATCAAAATGATGAAAGATCAGTTGAAAATGCCTACGATGCAAAAGCATATGCATAATCCTAATATGAGACAAAGAGGGAAGTTCTACTAATTGATTTTCTCTTATACATTATAAACAAGGTCCTGATTTTTTCAGGACTTTTTTTTGTACTTATAACAAGTGGAGGTCAAGTTTCTTACCTGAAAAAGGATTTGTAGGATAAATATTTTCTTTTACAAAGAGTAAAAGATCCCGTTTTTTGAATTTGTCCCGGAGACCATCGTCGTAAAAGTTATGTTTCCAATTTTTGTAGTGAACAGAACCCTATAGAAAATTACATTTCCGAATTATGGTCATAGCCATAAAACTTAGGCATCTGCCAGTGATATTTTACGGCAAAGGTTCTGATGGCAACGATCAGTAAAATAGTAAAGATCTGTATAAAAGTATAGGATAGCGGAGTATATTTTGTCATCAGTAAAAATGCTGCCCCTCCTACAATACAGGCGGTTGCATAGATCTCTTTTCTGAAAATTAAAGGAATTCTGTTCAGTAAGATATCCCGGATAATCCCACCAAAACAGCCGGTAATGGTTCCCAGTCCGATACAGATCAAAGGATGAATCCCTACGTTTAGCCCTTTTTGAATCCCAATAATGGTAAATAACCCCAATCCGAAACTATCAAAGATAAACAGGGTTACTTTAAAATTCTTTTCAAGAGATTTGAAGACCATTGAAAATATACTGGTAATCAGGATCAATGCACACATGAGAAGATCATGCATCCAGAATACAGGAATGTCCAGCAGGAGATCCCTCACCGTTCCTCCACCTACAGAAGTAACAAAGGCAATAATAAGTACCCCAAACGGATCAAGCCGTTTTTGCATCGCTGCAAAACTTCCTGACATGGAAAAGGCAATGGTTCCAAGTACTTCTATGGCGAAATTGAACTGTTCGTGCATATAGTTATAAGTGATAAATAATAAGTAATGAGCAATGAGTAATAAAAATTATGCCATTTAAATTCGTGATAGTTTGAACTTATATTTGGTCATGACTTTTACTAATTCTTCACATTCTGTTTTTAAATATAGAATTTTTTCAGGATTTACATATTCTAATTCTTCAATGATCTCAAGCCAAAGCTGAGTTTCATCAATTTCTTCAACAACAATACATATTTTAGCAAATTTTTCTTTTTCAGATCTTGCTCTTGAAACAGCTCTGTAATTTGCTGCTACAGAAGTAGCTGATCGGATGATCTGTTTCCTTATTATTGAAAGGTCATCAGAATAGGGTAATGAAGAAAATGTTCTAATGATAGCAATAGAAAAGTTTTTAAAATCCATACTATCAAAATTACTTATTACTCATTGCCAGTTACCTATGTTTTATCTCTTCACTCTCACGGAATCGGGAACCATCAGTTCGTATTCTCCTCCGTGGGTGATGATTTCTCTTACAATGCTACTGCTGATAAAAGATTTACCGGATGAAGTTAATAAAAATACGGTTTCCAGTTTTTTGTGAGCTAATGTCCTGTTGGTATGAGCGATTGCTTTTTCAAATTCAAAATCAGCAGGATTTCTTAAACCTCTTAGAATGTACTGGGCATTTTTTTCAAAACAGTAATCTACTGTTAATCCTTCAAATGAATCTACTTCTACATTGGGGAATTCTGCCACAGAGTTTTGAATAAATTCCATCCTTTTTTCAAGAGGAAACATATATTTCTTCTGAGAATTCTGCCCAATGGCAATAATTAACTTATCAAATAGCGGTGCCGCTCTTTCTATAATATCGTAATGTCCCAAAGTAATAGGATCAAAAGATCCTGGGAAAACAGCAATTTTCATATCCTAGTTGTTTTCGTTTGATTTTTCGTAGAACAGCCTTAGGTTTTCAAGATTTAGGCTGCAGTTGTTATTTATAACCTGATTGGAAGATAGATTTAAAATCAAATCATTTCTTCCTATAACTTTTGAATTTGTATAAATTTTATCAATTGGATGAAATGTAATCTTACTTTCAAAATTTCCGTCCGCATTTTTTCTTATTATACCTGAAAATAATACTTTATGGTCTAAAGAGCTAATTTCAAAATAATTGGGAACTGTTTCATTATCAATAATCACATTTTGCTTTTTGACATAGCTGAAACACTTTTGGTCATCCAGATAGATTGCTTCATTAGCAAAATTGATATGCTTCGGCTCAAGTTGATTTTTTGGCAAATGCAGTTTAAGCGGAGTAAAATCTTTTTGAGCCGATGCCAAAGAGGAAATAAATATTGAAATGGTAAGAAGTCTGATCATTGCATTTATTTATTAAGTGCTTTTTCAACTTCATTTCCGCAAAGATCCAAAAGGGAAATTCCATAATATTTTGCCTGCTGTGGAAGAATACTTGCAGGAGAGAATCCTGGATTGGTATTCATTTCAAGCATATAAGGAATTCCATCCATTAGAATATATTCACTTCTTGAAAATCCGCTCATTCCTAATGAATTGTAAGCTCTTTTTGCTATTTCTTCCACTCTTTTTGTGGTTTCTGCATCAATTCTTGCCGGAGTAATTTCTTCTGAAGCTCCTTCATATTTTGCTTCATAATCAAAAAACTCATTGGTAGGTACAATTTCGGTAATTCCCAGTACTATGGTTTCTCCTTTAAAGTCTATAACTCCTACAGAGACCTCCATTCCGTTCAGGAAGCTCTCAATCAGAATTTCATCATCTTCTTTGAAAGCTATTTCTGTAGCGGCAATCAATTCTGATTTTTCTTTTACTTTTGAAATTCCCAAAGATGATCCGGACTGGTTCGGTTTCACAAAAACCGGAAGACTTAATTCTTCTATAATTTTATCAACATTAATAGTTTCTCCTTTTCTTAAGTATACACTTTTGGCTGAAGGAATTCCATATTTTGATAATACAGCAAGGGTATCTTTTTTATTGAAGGTAAGAGCACTCTGATAAAAATCGCATCCCGTATATCGCTGTCCTATTGCATCCCAATATGCTTGTAGAATTCCATTTTCTCCCGGAGTTCCATGGATGGTATTGAAGCAGACATCAAATTTTAATTTTTCACCATTATCTAAAATTACAGAAAAATCTCCTTTATTGATGTCGTATTTTTTATCATTTTCTCCCAAAAAGTACCATTCATCTTTTAGAATGACTACTTTATATACATCATACAGATTTCTGTCTAAAGAATCATAAATCAACTGTCCGCTTTTTAAGGAAACAACATATTCATCAGAATAGCCTCCCATTACTACGGCAACGCTTTTTTTGTTCATAACCATATAGTATCAATTAAGGCAAATTTAATCATTTTATGCAATGCAATATGGGAAAACTGGAAATTTTAAAATCAAAAATGAATTGTTAAATAAAAAGCACATTCTAAAATTATTAGTTATATTTGCGGTTGTAATAAAAGTATTTTTAAATATGCTTAAATCACTTTTCAATTGGAAAGTTTTACTTAATTTAGTAATAGCCATCGGCATTTTCGTGGGTCTGGTATGGCTCACATTTCGTTGGTTGGAATATCATACAAACCATGGACAGGAAATTCCTGTTCCTAATGTTGTTAATAAATCAGTGCATGATGCTATTAAAATATTAGATGATACCGGTCTTGAATATGAAGTGGACAGTGCCAATTATGATCCAAAATACAGACCTTTTCAGGTTCTTCAGATTTATCCGGCACCGGGTTCCCGTGTAAAAGACGGAAGAACGGTACGTTTGAAAGTTAATCCAAGAACATGGGCTCAGATTGCTGTGCCTGATGTTATCAATAAATATTCCGGACTGGCCTTCCAGAGACTGGATCAGGTGGGTCTTAAAATAGGCGATACCATCTATGAACCAAGTATTCAGAAAGATGCTCTTCTAAGAATATTATATAAAGGTAATGCCGTTAATCCGGGAACACGTTTGCCTAGATTCTCTATCATAGATGTCGTAGTAGGAACAGGTCCTATGAGAAATATTTCTATTCCTAATGTAGTGGGACTTTCTGTAAAAGAAGCAAGAGCGGTTATTACAAAAGGAATGTTTGAAGTAGGATTGGTAGAACATGAAGATGGCAGCAATGATGAATCTGATATCATTTACTATCAGGATCCTGCTGCAGGAGATGTACGTGACCAGGGTATGCAGATCGATTTATGGGCAAGTAAGCGAACTCCGGCTGAGCTGAGAGCTAAAGTGGAACAGTTGAATTCTATTTACCGTATGAAGGTAGATACTTCTTTGCCACCGGTACGATATGAGGAAGTTCACAATGAACCAAGTTTTGATCCTCCGGTAGCTCCGGCACCGGTACCCAAAAGGGAAACACCAAAACCTGAGCCTGTAAAAACAGAAACTCCTAAAACTCAGACTACAGCTCCTAAATCCACTGTTTCCGGAACAGAGAAGCCTAAAACCTCCTCCAGTAGCCCGGCAACAGGAAGCACAGCTAAGCCTGCTGCTTCTACAGGCCAACAACCTGCTCAAAAGCCAAAGGCTAAAAAAGTAGTCGTAGAATAATATCAAAATAGTATAAATAAATACAGGCTTCAACTGCAAAATGTTGAGGCCTTTTGTGTAAAAAATATAAAACAATGTCAGAAGATAACGAAGATTTTTTAGATGAAGAATTATTAGATTCCAACAGTATTGAAAACATCGATATTGATGAAGAAAATAAAGGATTGTACGAACATCTTAATCTCACTGTTGACAATGGACAGGAGCCATTAAGAATAGATAAATTCCTGTTAATACACCGACAGAATTCTTCAAGAAATAAAATTTCCCAAACCTGCAGGGCCGGGAATGTAGTGGTGAACGGAAATCCGGTAAAACAGAATTACCGGGTAAAACCTGGTGATCAGATCTCTGTTTTACTGACGCGTCCTCCAAGAGAAAATGTTATTATTCCACAGGATATTCCTATTAATATAGTATATGAGGATGATGATTTAGTGGTTGTAGATAAAGAACCGGGAATGGTTGTTCATCCGGGATTTGGAAATTGGGACGGTACGCTGGTGAATGCATTGGCCTTTCACTTTGAAAAGAACGGAGAGAAATCTGATCTGGACAGGGTAGGGCTCGTACACAGGATTGATAAGGACACTTCCGGACTATTGGTAATTGCAAAAAATGAATATGCATTAAGCTTTTTAGCCAAGCAGTTTTTCAACAGAACCACTAAAAGGCTTTACTGGGCTTTTGTATGGGGAAATCCACAGGAAGACGAGGGAACAATAAAAGGACATATCGGAAGACATCCTAAAAATAGAATGCAGATGTCTGTTTATGAAGACGGAAGCCATGGAAAACATGCTGTTACCCATTATAAAGTCCTGGAAAGGTTCAGGTATATGACTTGGGTAGAATGTAAACTTGAGACCGGAAGAACCCATCAGATCCGTGCTCATTTCAAACATATTGGCCATACCTTGTTTAATGATGAAAGATATGAGGGGCATACTCCTTTAAGAGGAGTGAACCTTCCTAAGTATAAGCAGTTTATAAAAAATGTTTTTGAAATTCTGCCCAGACATGCACTTCATGCGCATACCCTAGGATTTATACACCCAACAACAAAAAAGGAATTATATTTTGAGAGCCCAATGCCCAAAGATATGGTGGATGCCGTAAAAAAATGGAGAAATTATTTAGAAAACTAAAAATATATTGAGATTTTTTTTATATTTGTTGAATTGAAATCAAGATTTGTTATGAGAAAACTATATGCTATCGTATGTTTAGCTCTTTTGTCAAATGCATACAAAGCACAGGAAACACTACCCTACTATCAGCAATATCTTATGGATGGTGAGTTCCTATTCAACCCAGCTCAATACGGAAAAACAGACTACGTACAGCTCAATGCTAATTATCAACAACAATTTTCAAAATTCAACAACTCTCCGAATGTACAATCAATCGGGATTAATGCGAATATTTTTGATAGAGTAGGTGCGGGTATTTCTGTTTTTAGAGATAGCAATGGGCCTATTTCTGCCGGAGGTATTACAGCGGGTGCTTCCTATTTTATTCCACTAAGCAGCGAAGGAGATAGAAAGGATCAATTCTCTTTCGGTACAAGTGTTAACTTCTATAACATGAATTTTGATTATTCAAAAATTAATACTGAGGAAGCTAATGACCCATTATTGAGAGGAGAAGAGAGCAACCTTTTTATGGTGTATGCTAACTTTGGTTTGGCTGCTACGTACAGAGGACTTTTCGGAGGAGTTTCCGTTAATGATATTGCTTTAAGTAATGATCAGTCTATTGTAAACGGATATGAACCATCACCTATTAAATTCTTTTTAAATTTAGGATACAACTGGAATATTGCTGATAATATTTCAATTGCACCATCAGCATTGATCAATTTAAATACCAACTCAACAAGAATGATTGACTGGAATTTAATGGCAACATTCTCCAATGAGATTAATGCATTTTCTTTTGGGGTAAGCTACAGAACTGTTCAAAACAGATTCGACAGCCAGGATTTGAGTATTTCTCCTATTGTAAAAGTGAGATTTAACAAATTTATGATCGGTGCCACTTATAACCTGGGAATGTCTGATATTCAGAAATCTGGAGGGAATAGCTTTATGCTTGGCCTTGGTTATAACTTTGACAACTTTATTAATGTTAGAGGATTTAGATATTAATCAATTTAATTTAAATAAATTTGAGCTCTGAATTTTTTCAGAGCTTTTTTTATGATATATATTCACATCCCATTCTGCAAGCAAAAATGCAGCTATTGTAATTTTCACTTTTCAACATCCCTGAATTTTAAGGATGAAATGCTTCAGGCTATGAAAACTGAAATGATGCTTCGGAAAGATGAATTACAGAACAAAACCCTACAATCTTTATATTTTGGTGGAGGAACGCCTTCCATTCTTTCAGTAGATGAAATCCATTCTTTAATTGATGAAGCTTTAAAATACTTCAGCTTTGATAAAAACATAGAAATTACTCTGGAAGCTAACCCGGATGATCTGGATCAACGGTTTGTAAAACAACTGGCAGGAACTCCCGTGAATCGTTTATCTATTGGAACACAGAGTTTTTTTGAAGAAGATCTGAAACTGATGAACCGTGCTCACAGTGCTTCTGAAGCAGAAAGTTCTATTAAAAGGGCTCAGGATTTTGGTTTTGAAAATCTGAGTATTGACTTAATCTATGGTTCACCTACTTCAAATCTTGAGATCTGGAAGGAAAACTTGAATAAAACCATTGAATTAGAAGTTCCTCATATCTCGTCTTATGCTTTAACTGTGGAACCTAAAACAGCACTGGAAAACTGGATTTCAAAAGGAAAAGTGACCAGTCCGAAAGAAGAAGAGCAAAACAGAGAATTTTACTATCTCTCGGATTTTCTTAAGGATAATGGATTTGAGCATTATGAAGTTTCCAATTTTGCAAAACCCGGATTTTATTCCAGACACAATTCAGCATATTGGAAATATCAGGAATATCTTGGAATAGGTCCATCAGCACATTCCTATAACGGATTTGATGTCAGAAGCTGGAATATTGCCAATAATCCACAGTATATTAAAAAACTGGCGGTTAAAAATCTTGCCAAAGAAGAAGAATTACTGTCTCAGGAAGATCAGTTTAATGAGATGATCATGATTGGCCTGCGAACCATTTGGGGAGTAGACCTTTCAAGCTTAAAAAATAAATTCTCTGATAAGGTAATGGATCATTTTCAAACGGAGATAAAATCTAAAATAGAAGAAGGCATTTTAATCATTGAAAAAGATCACCTGAAAATTCCCGAAAAACATTGGTTTATGGCAGATGGTATTGCTTCGGATTTATTTCTGGTATAATGTTTATTAGTGTATATTTGAAGCCAGACTTTAAATAAAAACTAAAAACTATGAGAAGAAGCTTATTACTCTTTTTCCTTTTTTCAAGTACCTTATACTTTTCTCAAAAACCAATTTTCACAAAAGCGAAAGTGAATGCAGTAAACGTGTACAGAACTTCTGCTGAGTTACAAAATGTGGTAACTATTTCACTTCCTTCAGGGAATTCTGAAGTGGTGATTACCAATATTTCCGATGAAATTGTAGAGAAATCAATACAGATTAATACCAACAGCAAGAATATTTCGATTCTTTCCGCTCAGTACAGGGATGATTACAACTCCCATTATTTTGAAAATAATAACCCAAACGGGAAAAGAATTAAAGACAGTATAGCTATTTTAGAAAATCTTAGTACAAAAATCAATATTGAGCGTCAGACGAATGAAAAGACCCTTGAGCTGTTAGATAAAAATCAGGCCCTCTTAGTGGGAAGCAATACTTCCAGCGTAGCACAGCTCATGCAGTTGACGGAATATTATAAAACCAAAAGGAATGAGATAAGTATTGCCCAACTCGATATCAATAAAAAATATACGGAGGCTGTAGCAAAACTTGAAAAACTTAAAAAAAGACTGAAAGCCAATACAGAATCTGAAGAAACATTTTCTGATGGTGTCCTTGTTTTAAAAATTGCAAGCAGTGTGGTCGGAAATGCAAAAATGGATCTTGGATATCTTGTTGAAAATGTTTCCTGGGAACCATTTTATGAAGTAAAGGGTAATAAATTAACAGAACCTTTGGATGTGATCTTTAAAGCAAAACTAAGACAGGATACAGGTCTTGACTGGAAGGGGGTAAAACTTACCCTGATCAATGCAAGATCGTCAAGAAATAATAATGCTCCGGTCATGAATCCATGGTTTCTGAATTCTTACAAAAATGAGGAAAGACCTACTCAGGCTTATTCCAGCGGAAAAGATACTGCCAGAACCCGGGAAATTGAAGAAGTGGTAGTGACGGGGTATGGAGGATTTAAAATTAATGATAACCAATTGAACATAAGCTTCGATGTTGACGTTCCATATGATGTTTTGTCTAATAATGAAGATCATTTTATCAATTTAAAGCAAATAAAAATTCCTGCAGTATATAAATATTATACAGTACCCAAGTATAATACTACCGCTTATCTGGTAGCTGATATTAAAGATTTTAATACATACGATCTGATTTCCGGTTCTGCCAATGTGATCTTTGAAAATATGTATGTTGGGGAGACTAGAATAAATCCTGATCAGACGGACGATAAAATGAGTATTACTCTTGGTGATGATAAAAGAATAAGCGTTCGCAAGGAAGTTGTGAATGATAAAGCCAATGAGAAGTTTTTTTCTTCCTATCAGGAGAAGACATTCACATATGATCTTATTGTACGCAATAATAAAAAGGAAGTGATCACTATCGATATAAAGGATCAGATCCCTTTGAGTAAAGATGAATCCATCAAAATTGAGCTTCTTCAAAGCGATAATGCAGATTTTGATAAAGAGAAAGGTTTCTTGAGTTGGAATGTTAAAATCTCTCCGTCAGAAACCAAGAAATTTAGAGTAAGCTATAAAGTAAGGTATCCGAAAGATTTTTCAGTTAGTAATCTTAAGTAAGTATCGGATTATTCACTATTTTTGTATAAAATTTCAGTTCACAATTTGAAAACTAAAAAACAAGATTATTCGCATCTTTCACCCAGCCAGCCTATCGGTATTTTTGATAGTGGTGTGGGAGGGCTTACTGTAGCTAAAGAGATCAAAAGACTTCTTCCTCACGAGGATCTGATCTATTTTGGAGATACCAAACACCTTCCTTATGGAGAAAAATCTAAGGAAGCAATTATTGAATACTCTACAAAGATCACCAATTTTCTGATGGAACAGAATTGTAAGGCCATAGTTATTGCCTGTAATACTGCTACTGCAAATGCTTTGAATGAAGTAATGCAGTCTGTGGGAGGTAAAGTTCCGGTGATAGACGTTATTAATCCTGTTGCTGAAAAAGTAGCTTACGAAATCCATAACAACGTTGGAGTGATTGCTACTAAAGCTACTGTAAATTCAGGATTGTATAAAAAGAGCATCCGAAAACAGAATAAATGGATCAAGGTAGATGAATTGGCCACCCCATTACTGGTTCCTGCTATTGAAGAAGGATTTAAGAATCATCCGATTACCCACGCTATTATTTACAATTATCTTAGTAACAATAAGCTGAAAAATATTGAAACATTAATTTTGGGGTGTACCCATTATCCACTTTTAATTGATGAGATCAAACAGTATTATGGAAACAGGGTTCGTGTGATTGATTCTCCAAATATTGTGGCCAATCATCTTAAAATTATCCTGGATAAATACCATCTTTTGAATGATAATAATCCGAAACCGAATTATCACTTTTACCTTTCGGATCTAACTAAGAATTTTGAGAAAATTTCCAAAAAGTTCTTTGGTAAAACCATTGATTTGGAATTGAAAGTATTATAAGTACATTCTGTTTTATAATTAAAAATAGAGGAATAATATTTTTGATATTCTCTAAAAAATAAAGAAACTGCCGGTAAATGAATATTACCGGCAGTTTGCATTCTAAAAATATACTAAATGGGTACTGAATTTTAAGCTAAGTTCAGCGAATAATGGATTATTGACTTGGAATAATCCCTATTGGGCTGAAAAATAAGAAAACTAAAATAGTGAGGATAGCAATAAAAATGCAGGCTGGTTTTAAATATTTCCAATTTTCCACATTGACGGCTCCTGTATCTTTAATAACAAAATTATTTTCTCTGGGATAATATCTGCTGGCAATAACAAGGGTAAGAATAGTAACAATAAAGGCCACTGCCAGGCGATGTAAAAAATGAATGCGAAATCCCATCGCCTCCATTCCGAATTTCGAGAATAAATAAAGTAATGTGCCGGTTATTAATCCTATTTTAGCTGCTTTTGCAGATACTTTAGGTAATAGTAATCCCGCAATGATAATGGCGAAAATAGGCATGTTGAAGATGGAACTAAATTCCTGAAGAATAATATAGAGACCTTTACCTGCCATACTGATAAATGGAGCGATGACCATAGACGCTATGGCCATGACGGTTCCACATTTTTTACCAAATTTTACGATTTCGGTTTCTGTGGCTTTCTGATTAAAATACCCTTTATAAATATCGATTGAAAATAAGGTTGAAGCACTGTTTAATGCTCCATTGAAGGTACTGAGAATAGCCCCTACTACAATAGCTGCAAAAATACCGATAAGACCCACCGGCAGAACGGCTTTTACCAGCTCGGGATAGGCATAATCAGGATCGTTTAAGCTGTTTTTAAAATAATAATAAGCGATAATGCCGGGAACTACCACAACAAAAGGAATAAATATCTTGAAAAATGCAGTCAGCAGCACTCCTTTTTGTCCTTCAGCAAGATTCTTGGCTGCAAATGCCCGTTGAATAATAGATTGGTTCATTGTCCAGTAAAATACCTGGGGAATAAACATTCCTGTAAAAAGTACTGAAAATGGTACATCAGAAGTTGATTCTCCTATAGCATTAAAACGGTCGGGAACAGCTTCAAAAACAGTATGAACTCCATTTGAAAAGCTGCCGTCCCCAATTTTGTAGAAAGCAAGTATCGGGATTAGTGAACCTCCGATAATAAGGCCTATCCCATTGATGAGATCTGATATGGCAACTGCTTTTAACCCTCCTAAAATAGCATATAAAGATCCCAATATACCAATCCCGACAACCATTATGACCATTGCTGTGAATTTATCAATGTGCAGATTTTCTGACACATTGAAAATACTTTCCATCGTAATAGCACCTGTGTACAGTACAATGGGAAGAAGGGTAGTGATGTACAGCAGCAGAAATAATCCGGAACAAATTACCCGGGTTTGTTTATCATAACGAAGTTCTAAAAACTCTGTAATAGTGACCAGTCCCATCTTGAGGTATCTGGGAAGAAAATATACCGCCATAAGCACCAAAGCTAAAGCAGCCAGGGTTTCCCAGGCCATTACTTCCATTCCAAAGGCATAGGCACTTCCATTGAGTCCTACCAAATGTTCTGTTGACAGATTGGTGAGTAGCAGCGAGGCCGTTATTAAAATAGCATTCAGATCCCGCCCCCCTAAAAAGTAGCCGATTGAGGAGTGGGCCATTTTTGTCTTTCTTGTAAATCTCCAGGAAATAAAGGCGACTCCGGCAGTAAATATGAAGAATGTGATTAATGTTGTAAGCATAGAGTTAAGTTTTTTTGATGACCATTGTAAAACATTGTTTTCGTTATAGAAAAATCAATGTTTGTTGTTCTAACGACTGCGCACAGGCATCAGCTAATAAGGAAGCCTTAAGGGCATCCTCTGCGGTGGAAGGAAATTCTTTTTTCTCCTTTATAGAAGTAATAAATGCTTTTGCTTCTTCTATATATGAATCTTTATATCTTTCCAGGAAAAAGGGTTCGAGTACACTGCTTTCAATAGCATTTTCAAAATAAAAACGGGTATGGCTGATCTTTTTATTTTCCACAGAGATCATTCCCTGATCTCCCAATATTTCCAGCCGTTGATCATATCCATAGGAAGCTTTTCGGCTGTTATCTATATTACAGATCACCCCATTTTTAAACTTAATGGTAATAAGGGTTGTATCTGTATCTTCCGTAAAATTGCGGGAACCTATGGCAATGATCTGTTCAGCTTCACTTTCACTGATAAAACGGGCCATGTCCAGATCATGGATGCTCATGTCATTGTAAATTCCTCCGGATTGTCTGGAATATTCTGCCGATGGCGGGAAAGGATCCCTGCTGGTGATTTTAATAATGACCGGCTTTCCTATTTTTTTTAGGGTCGTTTTGGCATTGGCAAAGTCAGGGTCAAATCGTCGGTTAAAACCTACCATAAGACGGTGATTGATATCCGGATAAGAATCTATGATGGTTTGGATTTTATCTTTATCTGCATCCAGTGGTTTTTCACAGAATACATATTTATTGTTCCCTAAAGCTTCCATAACCTGAGTAAAATGATGGCTGGTGGGGGAGCAGATCCATACGGCATCAATATCCAACCGACGCAGAATATTATGATAATCAGTATAGAAATGAGGAATCTGATACTCTTCAGCTGTTTTTTTTACATGATCCAAAGAAATATCCGATAGCGCTACAACCTCAACATTTTTTATAGTTTTTAATGCTGCAAGGTGTACCTGTCCGATTCTTCCAAGTCCTATAATACCTATTTTTAATTGGGTGTCCACTTTATGTATAGTTGAATTTGTGTTTTTAGCTTTCCTGTATTCCGAACCCTTTTATTTGATATGGAACCTGGAATTAAAAGGTTCTAGACCAGGTTTTAGGCCAGCGTTCGATGACTACTTTTGTCTGGGTATAAAATTCGATGCCGTGGCGTCCTTGTGCATGAAGATCACCAAAGAAAGACTCTTTCCATCCTGAAAAAGGAAACTGCGCGACCGGTGCTGCTACCCCTACATTGATGCCTATGTTTCCGGCCATTGCTTCACTCCGGAATTGACGTGCTGAAAGACCGTCCTGAGTGAAAATGCAGGCCATATTGCCATAACGTCCACTATTGATAAACCGAATAGAGTCTTCCATAGATTTGAAATTAAGCAGGCTCATTACCGGACCGAATATTTCCGTAGAAATAATTTCTTTATCTAGCGGAACATTTTCCAGGATAGTAGGATAAAGGAAATTTCCACGATCAAATCCGGAAACATTTTTTTGAGTACCATCTACCAGAAAGTTAGCGCCTTCGGCAATTCCTTTTTGAATAAGCCCCTGAATTCTTGTTTTACTTTCCTGAGAAATCACAGGTCCCATTTCTATTCCGTCTTCAAGACCGTATCCTACTTTTCTGGACTTGGCAGCTTCTACCAGAGCATCCTTGATTTTTTTATCATCACCAACGGTAATTACGAGGGATGCCGCAAGACAGCGTTGGCCTGCACAGCCATATACTGAATCCGTAATGATTTTTGTAGTCATATCGATATCTGCATCTGGCATAATAACAATAGGGTTTTTAGCTCCTCCCTGTGCCTGGACGCGTTTTCCGTATTTGGCTCCTTCCGAGTAAATATATTTGGCTATGGGGGTAGAACCTACAAAGCTGATAGCCTTTACATCCGGATGCCGGAGCAGACTATCTACAGAATCTTTTCCACCATGTACCAGACTTAAAAGGCCTTTCGGAAGATCTAAGTTTTTGTGGATAAGATCAAATACATACTGCATGGTGGCAGGTACTTTTTCTGAAGGCTTCAAAATGAAAGAGTTTCCCGTAGCGATTGCATAGGGAAGAAACCAAAAAGGAATCATTCCCGGGAAATTAAAAGGGGTAATACAGGCACAGACTCCCAGGGGTTGTCTGATCATGAATTCATCAATCCCCGGAGCTATATTTTCAGAGAACTCAGACTGATTGAGAACATACGTGGCACAGGCTACTTCCACATTTTCAATAGCACGCTGTATTTCACCCAAAGATTCTGCATAGGTTTTCCCACATTCATTGGTAATGAGCCTTGCAATCTCTTCCTTGTGGTCTTCTAATAACGTTTTCATTTTGAATAAAGGCTGTACTCGCTTCATTGCCGGGACATCCTTCCATTCCAGATAAGCCTTTTGGGCATACTGTATCGCTTTTTCCACATCTTTTACGGTATCCGGGCCGGAAGGAACCTGTGCAATAACCTCCTGAGTTGCCGGATTATGTACGGAGGTATATTGGGTGGAGATACTGCTCTGCCACTCTCCGTTGATGTAATTTTCTAGTGTTTTCATCATTTGTATTGATTAGGTTTTATGTATTGCTGTTGTTGTTTTTTATTGGATTCATATTGTTTTCGGGCCTCAATAACCTCAGGGAAAACCGATATTTCAGGGATGGGAACTTCCCACCACGAATAAGCGTAACCCTGGAGTTTCCTGTCCCGGATGGTTTCTACGTAAATAACTGTTGTTTCTTTATTATTTTTAGCTTTGATCAGACTTTCCTGAAATTCAGCCATATTTTTAGGGCGGAATACTTTAGCTCCCAGACTTTCTGCATTTTTTGCCAGATCAGTTGCCAGAGGGGGGCCATCCAGTTGGCCTGTTTTTTCATTTCTATAATTAAAATAAGTTCCAAACCCTTCTTCTCCAACAGCATTGGAAAGCCCACCTATTGAGGCATAGCCATTGTTGTTGATTAATATTAAGGTGATCTTATATCCTTCCTGTAATGTGGTAATCAGATCAGAAGGCATCATAAGATAAGTAGCATCCCCACACATCACATAAATCTCGCGGTCAGGATCCGCCATTTTAGCCCCAAGACCTCCCGGAATTTCATATCCCATGCATGAATTTCCATACTCCAGGTGAAAGCCTTTAGAGTTTTTGGTTCTCCACAATTTATGCAGATCTCCAGGCAATGAGCCGGCAGCACAGAGAATGACATCTTTATCTTCTATAAAATCATTGAGGGCTCCCATATACTCTGCCTGTACAGGACGGTCAGGGTTTTCGCATGCATAGGCTTTTGTTACAATTTCATCCCATTCTTTATGATAGCCGTGAACTTTTTCGACGTACTTTTCTTCCGTGTGATAATTTCTCAACGCTTTACGTAATGCTTTAAGAGTTTCCCTTGCATCTCCCTGTAAAGGAACTGCAGAATGTTTGAAAGCATCAATTTCTGCAATATTGATATTGATAAAAGTGACATTGGGATTTTTCCATGCTGATTTGGAGGCAGACATAAAATCTCCATACCGGGTCCCTATTCCAATGACAAGATCTGCTTCTTCAGCAATTCTATTGGCTCCTTTGGTACCAGTTCCCCCCATTGCCCCAAGATTGAGGGGATGTTCATAATGAAGAGATCCTTTTCCTGCATAGGTTTCAGCAACCGGGATTCCAAACTGTTCTGCAAAAGTTTTTAATTCTTCTTCTGCTTCAGAATAGATAACTCCTCCTCCTGCAATGAGCATTGGTTTTTTTGAATTTTTTATAAGGCTTACGGCATATTCTAATAATTGAAGATCAGGTACCGGCCTTGGAATATACCAGATTCTTTTTTCAAAAAGCTGAACAGGGAAATCATAGGCTTCCGTTTGTACATCATGTGGAAGAGCCAGTGTTACAGCTCCTGTTTCAGCAGGTGAAGTAAGAACACGCATGGCCTCCAGTAAAGATGAGGTAAGTTGTTCCGGGCGTTGGATGCGATCCCAGTATTTTGAAATGGGCTTAAAACAGTCATTCACAGAAATATCCTGGGTTTGGGCAGATTCTAATTGCTGTAATAAAGGAGTTGCAGAGCGGGTCGCAAAAAAATCTCCGGGTAACAATAATACAGGTAATCTATTAATGGTAGCACCGGCAGCAGCTGTAATCATATTAAGTGCTCCCGGACCTATGGAGGTCGTACAGGCAAATGTCTGCAGTCTGTTTTTCATTTTTGCATAGGCGGCAGCGGTATGGACCATGGCCTGCTCATGACGGGTTTGGTAATAGGTGAAATCTGGATTTTGTTTCAGCGCCTCTCCTAAACCAGCTACATTTCCGTGCCCGAAAATCCCGAAACACCCTGCGAAAAATAGCTGTTCTCTACCATCCCTTTTGGTGTACTGATTTTTTAAAAATTCAATAGTAGCCTGTGCTACCGTTAATCTTTTTGTTTCCATAATTCAACGGTTGATAGGGTTAAAAGCCTCCTTTGTCTGTAATGAACTGAATTATTTCTTCATAAGTAGGCGCGTAATTGCTACATCCCTGCCTGGTCACAATCCATGCGCCGCAAGCATTAGCAAGACGGGCAGATTGATACGTATCCCAATTTTGGAGGTATCCATAAATAAACCCCGATGCAAATGCATCTCCTGCACCTAATACATTGACAACTTCTACCGGAAATCCCGGGATATCTTCCGTCTTTCCGTCAGGATAATAAGCGGTCACCCCCTTGGATCCTGTTTTAACCAAAAGAAGCTTTATTCCGGAGGATAATACCTGTTTGATCACCCCGTTGATATCACCTTCGATAGTTGGGGAAGAAATAGCACTGTCTTTAATTGTTACCTGATCGGAATCTGTAAGCCCCATTGCCAAAAGTTCTTCTTCTGTACCCATAACAATATCACAAAGAGGAAGGTATTGACGAAGGGTAACTCCAAATGCCCGTACATCATGCCATAGATTGGCTCTGAAATCGATGTCTAAAAAAATGGTTGTTCCTTTTGTTCTGGCTTTTTCAGTAGCATAGATAGCCGCACTCCGGGTAGGCTCTACGGATAATGCTGTACCCGTCATCAGGAAAGATTTATATTGGTCAAAGTCTATTGTGTTCACCATATCTATTGTGAGATAGTTATCTGGTGCCTTATCCCGATAAAATACCAGAGGAAATTTATCAGGAGGTACAATACCACAAACGACAGCCGTACTGGTAGTATCCCTGATGATATTGACATGGGAAACATCTACATTTTCCTGCTTTAAGGTATGGGTAATAAAACCTCCAACAGGATCATTTCCAACTCCTGTTACAATACTTGTCTTGAGGCCGAGTCTTTGTGCTCCTACGGATATATTTACCGGAGATCCTCCAATGGCAGTGGTAAGTTCTTTGATGTCATTAAACTCTGCACCAATATTTTTAGAGTACAGGTCTATGCTGGCTCTTCCGAATGTTAGTAGATCAAATTTCATTTTACTTTATATTAATCGTGTTGCTGATTATTCATGGCAGGAGTTACTAAAGGAAGACGATGGTCTTTTCCTTTCCATGAATCAAAAATCCATTCATAGTCACTGTCGGGAGTATTGGCGAGTGACTGATCGGATCCCGCCAGAAAATTTAAATAATAACAATGATAGCCATGTACTGCTGTTACCGGATGATACCCTCTAGGAACCAATACTGCATCATCATGTCTTACCCGTAATATCTCATTTAAAGGATCCTGATGATCTTTTGTATAAATCTGCTGGATAGCATAAGCTTCAGGTTTTTGAAATTTATAGAAATAGATCTCTTCCAGTTGGGCTTCCTGCAATTCTCCATTATGATCAATAATTCTTTCATCATGTTTGTGTGGGGGAAAGGAGCTCCAATTTCCGGATGGAGTATATACCTCCCGGCATACAAGTCGGGAACATCCAAATCCCGGTGGAATTAAATCATTGAACTGCCTGGTGGCATTATCTCCACCAAAAATCACGGTGGGAGTTTCTTCCGGAGTAATCAGCTGAGGTTCAAAATCATGATCAGCACTACACCAACAATAGGCAATGTCTAGTGCCTCAGAGGTTGATATAAGAGTAAATTGAGTTTCTCTGGGCAGATAAAGGGTATGGGCTACTCCTTGAAATACATTCTTTCTTCCATTTTTTGTTTCCCAGTTTCCTTTATTGCTTTCCACTTTGTAATTGCCGGATAATAATACAATTACCATTTCATTTCCTCCCGTATCACAGGTCCATGTTTCAGATGGACCCATAAGACGAGCTTCAAAATTTAGCCAGTTCCAGCCTGCATTTTCGGCAGAGATGCTTTGGTAAATTTTCTGTTTTTTGGATTTTACTATAAGATTCATTTGTGTTTTATTAGGCGCGTTCTGGTCTAAGAGATTAGATCGGCAATGGTGACAGGCTTTTTCTCTTTAAATGATTTCGTTAATGCTGTAGCCACTAAAGTGGCATTGGTTGCGTTATGCATTGTTAGTTCAGGTTGTTTATTTTCTAATACATGATCTACAAAAGATTGAATCTGTATTAGAAATGCATGCTGGAATCTGTCAAAGAAAGTTTCCATTCCTTCTCTTCGGATGCCATGTTTGTCTGATATCTGAAGCATATTTTTTACGGGAGGATCACCAATTTTTAAGTTACCTTCTGTGGCGAAAATTTCTGTACAGGTATTATGCCCGAAAGAGGAAATTCTGGAGGCCAGCAATACAGCCATAGTTCCATTTTGAAGCTCACACATAGCAGCTGTATTGTCTGCATCTCCTGCGAGGCCAAATTCCGGGAATCTGTACGCTCCTCCTAAAGCCCAAACTTTTTCTATTCTGGAACCCAGATACCAATGGGCCAGATCTATGTCGTGAACATTATAATCATGAAAGATTCCTCCACCAGTGGTACAAAATTCAATTTGAAATGGTGCAAAAGTATCTTTATCTATTGTTTGGGAACGTAAAAGATAGGGAGTTCCTACCAGTCCTTCATTAATTTTGATTTTAGCTTCTGCATAGCTGGAATCAAACCTCCGGACAAACCCTAACATGGTAATCCGGTCGGGATGCCTGGCTGTTATTTTCTCAACACGGAGGCAATCTTCTATATTGAGCGCTAAGGGTTTCTCACAGAAAACATGATAACCGGCTTCGAGAGCTTTAATGATTGCATCAGCATGTTGATCTGTTGAGGTAACAATAACCACAGCATCCATATCTTTTTGTTGATCAAGCATTTGGTCGTAGGAGGTGTATAGGTTGGGAACGTTATAGGTCTCTTTTACATAATCCAGCTCTTCCTTTCTTATACTGCATGCTGCAATCAGATTGGCATTTGGAACCAGATAGGTAAGGTTTTTTGCATATTCTTTACCCAGCCTACCCAATCCTACAATTCCAATATTCAATTTTTTCATAAATGTATTTTTCTTTTTTTAAAATTTTAAAGTTTCTGTCATGAATTGGTAGCCTTTCTGGGCATATTCAAAAGGGTTGGCTTTAGCGGGATCCTGTTCTGCCTCTACTACGATCCATCCTTTATAATCATTTTGATGTATAATTTGAGCCAGCGTATGCATATCGAGGTTACCATTTCCAGGGACAGTATATATACCTAGTTTTACAGCCTGTAAAAAGCTGTTGTTATCTTTATATACCTGTTCCTGAATATTTTTTCTTACATCTTTGAAATGGATATGGGCTGTCCGGCCAATGAATTTTTTTAATGCCTTAACCGGATCTTCATTGGCAAAAGCAAAATGGCCACAATCATAATTAAGTTTTACATATTCTTCTTTTGTTTCATTGAGCAGGCGGTCAGTTTCATCAATGGTCTGTATCATTGTTCCCATATGATGATGGTAGGAAAGGTGCATTCCAAAATCATTCAATGCTATTTTACCCAGTTCGTTCAGTCCATGGGTTAATTTTTTCCAATCTTCATCCGATGCTTTTTTCCGTTGTGTGATGGGGGTATTGTATTTCCCATGAATGGTATTCCCACATTCTGCGCCCCCCACTACTTTAGAATTGAAATATTTTAGAAAATGCAGCTGATTCATGAAATCCTGTTTTACCTGTTCATATGATTTAGCAGTCAGTTCATAACTAAACCATTGGTTGCAGATAGTAAGCCCTCTGATGTCGAGATATTTCTTTAAGATTACAGGATCTTTAGGGTATTTATTTCCAACTTCACAGCCTTTATAGCCGGCCAGGGCCATCTCACTGATGCATTGTTCGAAAGTAATATCTTTTCCCAGCTCAGGCATGTCATCATTAGTCCAGCCAATGGGAGCAATTCCTAATTGTATCATATGTGTTTTTTATATAGTTGTGTTTTATTAGTGTTGCCTAGTATTTCAAACTTTTTAGCGATAAGAAGTTCGAGTTCCTGCATATATTGGATACCTGGTCTTAAAGGATCCAATTGATCGGGGTGATTTTGTAAATATTCTCTGAGAACTCTTATCCATAATATTCTCAGATCGGTAGCGATATTGAGTTTGCATATTCCGTAAGGGATGGCTTTTCTGATCTCTTCTTCCGTTATACCTTTTGCATCTTCTTTAATGTTTCCTCCCGCGGCATTTATTCGTTTTATTTCTTCGTAATCTATGGATGAAGCACCATGAAGCACAATAGGGAAGTTCGGAACTCTTTTCTGGATATCCTTCAGGAGATCGAAACGGAGCCCTTTGCCTCCGGAGAATTTATAAGCACCGTGGCTTGTTCCTACAGCAACAGCAAGACTGTCGCAGCCCGCCTCTTTTACAAAGTATTCCACGTCGGCAGGATTGGTATACAATGCGTTCTCTTCTTCTATATTAAGATGATCTTCCACACCACTCAGTACCCCAAGCTCTGCCTCAACAGAAATATTTTTAAGATGGGCTCTGTGGGATATTCTTTTTGTCCGTTCAATATTCTTTTCCAAAGGATCATGCGAGGCATCGATCATTACAGATGTATATTCTCCTGATTCAATAGCACTGTCAATATGCGGTTCATTACCGTGATCGAGATGCAGGGCGAAAAGAGCATCGGGATATATTTTAGCGGCAGCCTTTACGCAGTTGATCAGCATAAGAGGGTGCATGTATTCTCTGGCAACCGGAGTAGTCTGAATAATAAATGGAGCATTCATCTTTTGTGCTGTACTAAATAAAGCATGGATCTGCTCAGGCATCGAAATGTTGATCGCAGGAATACAAAACTTTCCGTAAGCTTCTTTAAAAAGGGTAACCGAGTTAGTTTTCATATAATTATTGAATTTATAAAAAATTAACTTGATTGTTTAATTTTTTATCATTGTGTTCGAACACGAATTTATATATTTATTTATAATTAGCAAAATATTTATTAAATATTTATTCTATTTTTAATTATTTGTAGATTTCATGGGAATTTGAGACGGGTAGAACAAAAGGAATGAAATGTTTTCTATATTTGTTAAAGACTTATTTACACTAAATCATATATTTTGACAATTAAGGAAATTGCCCGATTAGCGAATGTTTCCCCTGGAACAGTGGACCGTATACTGCATAACAGAGGGGGAGTGGCGGAAAGTACCCAAAAGAAAGTAATAGAAATAATAGAACAGGCAGGCGGATTCAAGCCTAATGTTATTGCCCGTAATTTGGCACTTAATAAAGTGTATCAGGTAGCGGTTTTAATGCCTTTGTTTAATGCGGCCAGTCCATTTTGGGAATATCCTAAAAAAGGAGTGCTTAAAGCGGTAGAAGAAGTTTCTAGCTATGGAATGAAAGTTTCCGTCTCCTATTTTGATGAATTTAATGTAGATTCTTACAATAAGGAATTAGATAAAATCCTGAAGAATAAAAATCTGGACGGGATTATCATAGCTCCACATTTTGCTAAAGAAACACAGGAAAGAAGTGCTGCATTGGATGCCCTTAATATTCCTTATCTGTTTTTGAATGTTCCCTTGAAAGGACTCAATAACATTTCTTTTGTAGGACAGGATTCTTTTGCAAGCGGGAGGCTTGCCGCCAAACTTTTCCACATCGCTCAAAATACGAATAAACCCCGGGTCTTAATAGTGGAGGTTTTGGAAGACTTTGAGAACTATTATGGATTGGATCAGCGGGTGAAAGGATTTATGAGCTTTTTCTCAGACCATACTTCTCATGTGATCATTGAGAAATTAAGAGTTCCGAATAAAAATACTCAACTCTATTATAAATTGTTAGGAGAAAGCTTACAAGCTCATGAAGATATTGGTGGAGTGTTCTTTCCCTCCAACTCCATAACCAAAGCAGGACGGTATTTTGAAACACACCAGATAAAACTGGATCTGGTCATTGGATATGATGTGACTGAGGAGAATAAAAAATATCTGAATCAGGATATTATTACTTTTCTTATTGGTCAGGAACCTTTTCAGCAAGGATATAAAAGTGTCAAACTTATGTTTGAACATCTCGTACATGGAGAACAGCTGAATTCTTTTTATATGTCACCGGTACAAATTATAGCGAAAGAAAACCTGGAATATTATATGCATTGATCCATTCGTATTCCAGGTTTTGTAAAGAGATATTTTATCCCTCTATAATTACTTTTTCAGCTTTCAGCCTTGTTTTCGGGTTGAATTTGGGTTGATTGGTATCTGTTTCTTCCCTTTGGCCAATGGCTACGGCGAACAGTGTTTCATACTTTTCATTTTTCAGAATATCATCATATTGTTCAGGTTCTATTCCTTCCATAGGAGTAGAGTCTATGCCCATCGCTGCACATGCAGATAGGAATATTCCTAATGATAAATATACCTGATGGGCCAGCCAGGATTTTACCGCTGCTTCACCTTTAGGTTTTACCCTGTTTCGATAATAATTTACAGCTCCTTCCGGAAGATTCTCTTCAATTTGTTTTTCAAAATCTTCCGTATTTTTTAATACCTGGAAAATAATCAAATGACTGCAATCCAATACTTTTTCTTTATTGATGTAAGAGACTTCTGCCAATTGATTTTTAAGTTCAGAATTATTTGTAAAGATAAAATTCCATGGCTGGCTGTTGATGGAAGAAGGGCTAAGGCTCAGAATTTCCTGTAGCTCTTTCACTTGTTCTGCACTGATGCTTCCCTGTGGGTTATACTTTTTTACAGTATACCTTGTTTTCATTTTTTCTAAAAAACTCATAATTTTATACTATCATTTTTATAGTTACAAAATTAATTTAAGTTTATTAACTTTGCAATAACGGTAAAAAATGATAGTATAAAAAATGTACACAGTAGATAACAAATCATATCCTTGCTGCACCAGTGTAACGATGAGATTTATAGGAGGCAAGTGGAAAGCGGTAATCTTGTATCATTTAATTGCAGGGGCCAAACGATATAATGAAATAAGAAAAGAAATTCCTACCATTACGGAAAGAACGTTGAGCCTTCAGCTTAAACAGATGGAGGAAGATGGAATTATTGACAGAAAAGTGTTCACGGAAAAACCACCTTTAATGGTAGAATATACCTTAACTGATTTTGGAAAAACCCTGCTGCCTGTTTTGGAAGCAATTACAAACTGGGGGAAAAGTGCACCGGATATATCAAAAAAAATAATCAGGAATTAAATTTCCTGATTATCATTTTCTTTATTCGGCTCAAAAAAACTGAAACTTACATTTCCGTATTTTCTGGTATCTACCAGATTGGGATGCTCAAGCTTCATTCTGCTTTGATGCTCTACAATAAGAACTCCGTTTTCTTTTAAGTATTTATTATTTAATACTAAAGAAATCAGTTCATAATATTTTTTCTCCTCCATTTCGAATGGGGCATCTGAAAAAACAATTTCAAAAGATTTTTTATTTCTGAACTTTTTAAGCCAGTCGAAAACATCGTCTCTCTGTACGTTGATCTGAAGTGACATGTCCAATTCAGATGCTGTAGAATTAATGAAACCTGTGTGTTTAGGATTCATTTCTACGGAGGTCACATTCTTGCATCCTCTGGAAGCATACTCTAATGAAATGGAACCTATTCCCGCAAATAAATCAAGAACGGAAATGGACTGCATGTCATATTTGTTTTCCAGAATACTGAATAAAGCTTCCTTAGCAAAATCCGTAGTGGGTCTTACATCGAAGTTTTTTGGAGCGGCAATTTTTTTAGCTTTCCATTTTCCGGATATTATTCTGAACATATTTTTTTAGGGTTTATGTGGTAGATTATAAAAACAGGGTACATATTTCCGAGATTCCTTCTCTGTTTCCTGTAGCTGTAATCTAATTAAGTATAAAATTTTTGTTGGGAACATTGTCAAAAACTATTTTAAGATTTCTGACAAATTTTTGAAGCTCGGAAATGAATGTTTCATTTTCCGTGGTTTCTCCATAAGCGAAAAAGTTGGTATCATTGATTCCAAAACCTAATTTGCTTAACGTGAACATAATAAAGTAAAGGAAGTCAACCTCTGAATTGACATCCAGGTTGTTGTACAGAATTACTTTTTTTTGATCGATAGCAAAAAACTCACATTGATTATGGTAAAGATTGATGTGAATTTCTTTGTTATTTTTATTGTTGATAGCACTTAAAAACTTCTCTCCGGAAAAATTAAAATGCACCGGAACAGCCAGTTCTTTTATTTTTTTGTAATAATGTTTTGGAAAGGTATAGTAAAACTGGATATTAAATTTTTTGTTAATCGAAAGCATCAGCTCTTCTTTGTTCCTGTCTGCCGGAGCATTGAAGGCTATCAGGTCAAACCCTGCATCATGTTCTGAAAATCCTTCCGGCATCAGAGTGAAATGATTCAGTGCAGAAATGATCTGAATCTCATCAAAACGCTGTTTGATAAGAATCTCATCAAGCTTTTCTTCAATAAGATTGGCTGGTGTTTCTTCTGTAACGAAATAAGATTTTTCCTCCAGAATGCTTTTATTCTTCACAATCTGGTAGATCAATCCGTCTTTGGTAAAAAGTAAATTAAGTACGTTCATATTTCAATTGCTGCAAATTTAGTGAAATTCTACCATTACCGCACCCGATTGGTGGTGAAGTATTTCCTTATTATAAAAATCAATATTCACCTGGCTTTCCAAAACATCCCGTACCATCCTCTGTAAAGTACCATCACCAATACCATGAACAATTTCAAGTCTTTTCAAATTGTTTTTTCTGCAGAAGGCCAACACTTCTGTCAATTTCTCCTTTTGAATAAACAGTCTTTCAAAACTGTCATAATCGCTAGGATTCTTTACTAAATTATGAAAATGAAGGTCCAGAACCAAATGATTTTTCTGATGTTTCTTAGAAATGATTTTTTTAGGTTCTGCTTTTCTTATGATTCTTATATTTTCATAAAGATCAGCATCTTTGGGAACCAGTTTTTCTTTTGGATATTGATGAGTAAAGCCGTATTCATCTTTAAAAACCACAATATTTCCTTTCACGGAAGTTACCACTCCGCTTAAATCTTCATCTACCACAGAAACTTTATCGCCAATCTTCATAATTTTTTAAGACTTGTCTGGATCACTAATTTGTACAAAGGTAAAAAGTAAAATGTATTGAAGGCAAGCTCCTTTATTCTCTAGCCCTCATACTCTTCACACTCTCGGTCCCAATTCAATAATCTCAAGGTCTTTTATTTCTTCCCCATCAACGACAAACCGCATCATGGTTCTCATCTTGTGCCATCCCTGTTTTCCACAAGCTCCGGGATTGAGGTGTAAAAGGCTGTTCTTTTCATCATACATGGCCTTTAAAATATGGGAATGTCCTGAGATAAACAGTTTTGGAGCCTTGTGGGTTATTTCATTCCTGGTTAATGGAGTGTATTTTCCGGGATATCCTCCAATATGGATCATCAAAACTTCCAGTTTTTCACAAAGAAAACGGTTTACTTCAGGAAATTCAGAACGGATCTGAGCGTTGTCTATATTCCCGTAAACCCCTTTTAGCGGTTTTATTTTTTCCAGCTGTTCTATAACATCCATGCTTCCAAAGTCACCACAATGCCAGACTTCATCTGCCTGGGATGCATATTCTAAGATTCGGTCATCAATATAAGAATGGGAGTCGGAAAGGAGAAGGATTTTTGTCATTCAGAAAGGGGATGTATTTTATTTCTGCAAAATTAATAAAGAATTATGCGCAAAAAAAACTTCTTTGCAACTATAAGATGTCTATTTTTTTAATGCGTCAAGTTTTGGCGCTGATGTATCCTATATTTATGAAACAAAATTAAAAAATATGATTTATACAGAAGATTTTTTTACAGCCGGAAGTACTTATCAAAATGATGATTTAGTACAGTTAGTTGATAGCTACACCCACGAAAATGTAAATTTTAAAAAGATTACCCATTGGATTAATAATTATTTAATGGACGATTCTAAAGTGGATGGGATTATTTATCGAAAAAGAAATGGTGAATATTATGTGGATACCAGTATTCTGTCAGGTTCAGAAATATCGGCGAAAAGATTTGGTGTAAAAGCTGATTATATTACTGATGATTCCGATGCTTTACAGAAAGCTGTAAATTTTGGGGTTAGAGTAGGGTGGAATATTACGTTGCCGGCGGGCAAAATAAAAGTTTCAAAAACAATAGCTATTGATTTTACAACTAATAATAATGATGGAAACAGCAATGGTAAGGATCGGAAATTTGAATTAATAGGACGAGGAATAAATTTGACTCAGATTTATGATGAAGGCGATGATGGACATGTTGTTTTTGATGTAAAAGGCAGTTCTCCTGATCGTGTTAATGGATTTAATGCCAAGCATTTTTCAATAAAAAGGGCTGATACAACTAATGCAACAGGTGGGACTGCTATAAAAATTGAAAAATTAATTTTATTAAATATTGAGGAAATACACATTTTTAGATTTACAAGAGGGTTTACATTAATTGACTGTTGTGTATCTTATTTTAAAAATTTAAAAATAGATTATTGTAAAGAAGCATTTAAAGCCGATATTGGTAATGACCCTATTCCGGCCAATAATGTCACAAACCCTAATCTATTGAATTTTGTGAACTGTGTGTTTAATTCTAATGAAACCTTAGGAGTTCACTTAGAAGGCGCGCATAATGTAAAATTTGACACTTGTGATTTTGAAGGTAATTTTGGAGATGTTCTAGTCTGCTCATATATCGGTAAAAATGGCAAAAATTCTTTAAACTTAATTAACTGCTATTTTGAGGGTACAGTAAATGGAGTTGACCTGTTTTACGTTCCTTATACCGGAGGTACAATAAATTTGATAGGCAACAGTTTTAGCAGAGTGTATCAAGGAGCTACACATAATATTGTCATAGATTTCAGATATTATAATCAAGAGGTACAGTATGCCAATCACGAGCATTATTTAAATATGATGGGAAATGCTTTCAGGGATGATTTTCAATTTACAGAATGGGACACATACCCACCCATATCATTATGGGGAAATAATGAACATCTTCATATTAAGGATTTTAATTATTATGATCATGGAAATAATCTGACTCAAAATTAGATTTTTACAAAAAAGGAAACTTATCAACTGATAAGTTTCCTTTTTTTGTTAGACAAGTAAATGTAAGTGGCATACCCCAAATTTCTTATCTTCACAGAAAATTTGTAATAATGAAGCATAATTTCTCTTTGTTCTTTTTTCTTTTTTCTTTGATTTCCTTTGCCCAGGTTGAAGAAAAAAAACTGGATGAATTAATCCAGAATACATTAAAGACTTTCGATGTTCCGGGAATGTCAGTAGGTATTGTAAAAGATGGAAAAGTAACCTATTCAAAAGGTTTCGGACTACGTTCTCTTACGACAAAACAACCCATGGATGATAATACTCTGGTGGGTATAGCTTCCAACTCCAAAGGGTTTACCTGCGTAGCATTGGCTATTTTGGCAGATGAAGGAAAGCTGAACTGGGATGATAAAGTTTCTCAATATATCCCTGAATTCCAAATGTACGATCAATACGTTTCTCAAAATATAACCATAAAGGATCTGATTACTCACAGAGCCGGACTAGGGCTGGGACAGGGAGATCTGATGTTCTTTCCGGAAGGAGGAAACCTGACGGTTAACGATATTGTTCACAATGTAAGGTATCTGAAGCCTGAAAACGCTTTCAGAACGAAATTAGATTACAATAATATCATGTTCATTGTAGCTGGAGAAGTTATCCACAGAATTTCCGGATTAAGCTGGGCCGAATTTATTGAGCAGAGAATTATGAAGCCGGTAGGGATGACATCGAGTTTTGGAAGCTACAACAGAGCAAAAGCTAGCTCCAATAAAATTGATGCACATGCCCCTGTAGATGGGAAAGCAATTGCTGTTCCCCACGATTGGAATGAAACCGGTAATGCGGCAGGAGGAATCATGAGTAATATCAAAGATATGACCACGTGGGCAGAATGTCTATTGAATAATTTTACAACGAAAGACGGTAAAAAATTAGTATCTGATAAGAATGTTCAGCAGCTTTGGAGTTTACAGATTCCAGATAGAGTGGCCGCAAAAAATCCATATGATACCAGTTTTTACGGATATGGGTTAGGATGGTTTTTAAGTGATGTTAAAGGTCATAAGCAGGTTCAGCATACCGGTGGACTTATAGGTACGGTGACACAATTTACCCTGATTCCTGATTTGAAACTTGGAATTGTGGTATTAACCAACCAGCAATCCGGAGCTGCTTTCAATACAATTACCAATACGGTGAAAGATTCCTATCTGGGAGTAGCAGACAGAAACTGGCTGAAAACATATGGTGAGAGAATGTCTAAAATAAATGCAGAATATGATAAGCAAAAGAAAGAAGCTTATGTAAAATCTGAGATTTTTAAAAAAAATAAAGGACTTCAGCCAAAAGCAGAACAGTTTACCGGAACTTATCATGACATCTGGTTTGGAGATGTAGAAATTGCCCAACAAGGAAATACCTACAGAATATCGTGTAAAAATTCTCCAAGATTGAAAGGTGAGCTGATTCCCTATTCCAACAATTCTTTCATTGTAAAATGGGATGACAGAAGTTATGATGCAGATGCTTTTATTGTTTTCAGTTATGATGAGAATGGAAAAGCACAATCCGCGAAACTGAAAGCCATTTCCGATGTTACAGATTTCAGTTTTGATTTTGATGATCTTGATCTGAAAAGGAAATAAACAGTCTTTTCAATTTAAAATAAAAAACCCATATTTATTTATATCTTTATTGTAAATAAATATGGGTTTACTCTTTTGTAAATGAGGGTGTTAAATGTTTTAGGGTAAATGGATATTATAGCTGATATGACCATGAAAAATAGAACTTTTATTCTCCTGTTTTTTACATTTCTTTTAGTTTCCTTCGGTTGGATAAATACTATATCAGCACAGGGTAAGATTTCTGTTCTAAAAGCAACCCATGATAATGCTGTGATTTATGATGGTGAAAATATAAAGCTAAACTGGAAACTGGATCCAAAAGTACGTCCGGATATTTATTATGTAAATCTACCATATAAAAAAAGTAAGGTAAAGTTGGTTACTGACCAGGAGGCAATAAGTTTCAAGACCCAATATGGAAAAAGTCATGATCTGATTGTTTTACTCAACGGTAAAGACAGTTGCTTTGTTCGTATTCTGGCTAAAGAAGATCCTTCCTTTATTGTATTGACACAAAATAAAAATAAGCCTTATCCTTTGGAAATTCCGTTTACAATGACCGGATCACGGATTTACTTTAAAGGGCTTTTGAATCAGAAAGAAGAAGTGAATATACAATTTGATCTTGGGGCGGGTACTTCCTGTGTCAACAAGCAGTCCTCCGAAAAATTAAAACTGTTGTTTTCGGGAAAGTCAATGGTCAGCAATACACAGGGGGTCAATGAAGCACGTACAAGTTCTGAAAATAGAATACAGATAGGTGATGCCGTCTGGAATACTGTCCCTTTAACAGAGGTAGGTAATATGAAACCTGATGAAGATCTTATTGTGGGAAACAGTTTTTTCAGGGATAAAATTATTGAGATCAATTATGACAGAAAGGTCTTTTTAGTTTATAATGAGCTGCCGAAAAAGGCAAAGGATTTTACAAAGCATGCTGTATTTTATGAACAGCACCGTCCAAAATTTAAAGCAGAAATAACCCAGAATAATAGAAAATATTCTTTCTGGTTTCTTTTCGATACCGGACGTGAGGGGACCATGCTTATTGGAGATGATTTTACAAGAGAGGGGGAAAACTGGGAAAATCTGAAAGAGCTGCAGATGCTGAATGAAAGAAAACTTATCCGATTGGATGCTTTTATAGGAGGGAGAGCGTTTAAGGATATTGTCACCAATGCAGCGGACCCTTTAAAACCAACTGGAAGACCCACTTTATTTGGAAATCAGATTCTCAGTCAGTTTAATGTGATATTGGATAATAAAGAAGGAATGCTTTATTTACAACCCAATGGGCGAAGTCATGAACCTTATTCAGATTATAACAGATACCTGAAAGAAATAGGTCATAAATAATAAGAAATGTAGATTTATTGGAGTGCATTTATGTCCTGCTCAGCTCTTGAAAGCTCTGAATTAAGGTGTTGTTTTGCAAAAAAGTTTTTTAAGGCAAGCAAGCGTTTTTTATGATCGTAATGAATGCTTGAATTCAGTTTTTGCTGACAAAGTGAACAGGCTCTGGCAAGGTGATAATCTGTTTCGGGGAGTGAATTGCTTCCATTCATTACACAGTTGGCATTCAGGCAATGGCTGATGCCAAACATATGTCCAATCTCGTGTGAACCCACTTTTATTAATCTTAAAAGGCTCTCATTGAAATTGGAGTCTGTTACCTGACCACCTGAAAATCTGTAGATAGATGTTACTCCCACACCATCTTCATAAGAAGCCTGCCCGAAAACATAATTCCAGCCCATTTTTGGGAAAAGATCTTTCTCTGTAATCCCCATGAGTACTACAGCATCTTTAGGTTTTCTTTTGATCAGAATACTATCCAGGATATAGCCGGCCAGAATCTGCTCTTGGCATTCTTTTGAGATTCTTTTGACTTTTTCAGGAAAAATAGTATTTGGTAAGGCTGGTAATATTTTTGTTTCCAGCTGGAAATATATTCTGAGATAATCTTTTGTGAGTTCGATTTCCTTTTTCTGAAGTTCACTAAATTCTCCAATAGGTTGAAGATAAATAGTGTTTTTTCCCGGTTTCGGTTTTATATTTTTTGATTTTTGAAAATCTTCGAATTGCTGGAATTTTTCCTGATGATTATATCTCCAGCTTCCTGATTGGGGCTCAGAAAGTTTTATATCATTGGCAGCAATAGCTTCAAAATACGTTTTCTTCTTTTTTTGGCAAGAAAAAAAGAAGGTACATAATACTGAATAAAGAATTATTGAAAAGAAGCTATATTTTCCCCGGTTCATAAAAGAAAAGAAGTTTCTTTTTGGCTCCGTCAAATTCAGACCATGAAGTACAGTCTACTTCAAACCCTGCGACACCACAGGTCGGAAAATGAAAAATGTCTTCAGAAATAGAATTGGCGAAATTTGAAATTCCGTTATTGTGGGAGAAAAAGGCAACTGAGGAAAGGCTGTCATCCAGATCATAAATTACAGACTCAAAATTTCTTTCTGAAGGATTATAGAGTTTTTCATCAGTAGAAAAATTAAGCTGATACGTTTGGTTAAAAATTTTGCAGGTATTCAACGCACGGACTGCCGGGCTTGAAATAAAATGATCAATAGAGATCTGATGATTTTTCAGGAACCTGGACATGTTCATAGCGTCTTCTAAACCTTTGTCTGCTAAAGGTCTGTCAAAATCCTCCGTTTCTTCCGGCCAGTCGCTTTTTGCATGTCGTACGAGGATGAGTTTCTTCATATATTTGTTTTTTTGGAGGATTAAAATTATAAAAAAAATAATGGAATAAAACATGATTTATATAAAAAAACTGCGTTATGAATAAAATCATTAAATTTTACTAAATTTGCAAAATTATGGGACAAATCCTTGCGATAGACTATGGAAAGGCGCGTTGTGGCATTGCTGCAACAGATGATATGCAGATTATAGCCAGTGGACTGGATACTGTAGAGACCCGTTTTCTCATGGAATTTTTGAAAAAATATTTCAGCGAAAATAAGGTGGATGAAGTAGTAGTTGGGCTTCCCATAGATTTGAAAGGGAATATTTCAGAAGTGGAAACGGATATTTTAAAATTCATTGAAGAATTTAAAAAAGAATTTTCGGATATTGCGGTTCATCGTTTTGATGAAAGATTTACTTCCAAAATGGCCTCATTTTTTATTTCCCAAAGTGGGAAAAGCAAAAAAAAGAGACAGGAAAAAGGATTAATAGATAAAGTAAGTGCAACAATCATATTGCAGAATTTTTTAGAACAAAGATTAAGATGATTTTACCGATAAGAGCTTTTGGGGATCCTGTTTTGAGAAAAGTAGGAAAAGATATAGATAAAGATTATCCCGAATTACAGGAATTACTGGATAATATGTTCGAAACGATGTACAGTGCAAATGGCATTGGTCTTGCTGCACCTCAAATCGGATTAGATATCCGTCTGTTTATAATAGATGTGACACCCCTTGCGGATGATGAGGATTATGAAGATATTAAAGATGAGTTGGCAGAGTTCAAGAAAGTGTTCATCAACGCCAGAATTCTTGAAGAATCAGGGGAAGAATGGAAATTTAATGAGGGTTGTCTGTCTATTCCGGATGTAAGAGAAGATGTGAAAAGAAAAGGAACCATCGTCATTGAATATTATGACGAAAATTTTGTAAAACATACAGAAACTTTTTCCGATATTAGAGCCCGCGTAATTCAACATGAATACGATCATATTGAAGGGGTTTTATTTACCGATCATCTGAGTGCACTGAAGAAGAAGCTCGTAAAGGGAAAACTGACAAAGATCTCTCAAGGTGAGGTAAGCATTGGTTACAAAATGAGATTTCCAAAATAATTTAAACAAGGATTAAAACGAATAATAAAAGGCAAAAAGCTGAAAGCTGATTGCAGAATTTACAAAAAATAAAATTATGCTGTTAGAAAAAATAATTTCAATTTCTGGAAAACCAGGACTTTTCAAATTAGTTTCTCAATTAAGAAACGGATTCATTATTGAAGATGTTACAAACAAGAAAAAAGTAAGCATTGGTAACTCTAGCCAGGTAAGCTTATTGGATAATATTGCAATGTTTACATTTGATAAAGAAGTTCCTTTGTTCGAGGTTTTTGAAAATGTTGCTAAAAACAATGATTATAAAGAAACTATTTCTCACAAATCTTCTGATGCTGAATTGAAGGAATTTATGTTGTCTTCTCTTCCTAATTATGATACAGAAAGAGTATACGCATCTGACATCAAGAAATTGGCTCAGTGGTACAATATTCTTCACAAAGCAGGGTATATCACTCCTGAAAGCTTTGTAAAAGCAGAGCCTGAAACTTTGGAAGGTGAGCCTGCAGAAGAAGTGAGCATTGAAAAGGAAACTAAAAAAGCTGCTCCTAAAGCAGAAAAGCCTGCTGCTCCAAAAGTGAAAGCTACTTCAGCTGCAAAATCAGCTCCGAAAAGTACACACACTAAAAAAGGATAATCCAATCACCGGATTTTACAATACAACCTTGTTGAGAATTTTCTTGACAAGGTTTTTTCTTTTGTGGAGGAAAATCAAGATGCCAGATTTCAGATACAATGTTAAGCCAGGAGAGAATTCTGCTTAGCAAGTGAATAGTTGCTATCTCTAAAAATTAACAAGCGTAGCAGATTGACCATTCACAATTTCTCTGCTTCATACTTTCAACTCTTAACTTTCAACCCCAACGCTTGCACTAAAGTAAAAATAACCCTTACATTTGTATAAGTTTGAATTTCCCATTACTTATGAATACAAAACAGGACAAGCTGGAAGCTTTCGGAAGACTACTGGATATTATGGATGATCTGCGTGAAAAGTGCCCGTGGGATCAAAAGCAGACCTTACAGTCGCTTCGTCATCTGACTCTTGAAGAGACTTACGAACTTTCAGATGCAATACTTCAGGAAGATTTACAGGAAATAAAGAAAGAATTGGGAGATGTATTGCTTCATCTTGTTTTCTATTCTAAAATAGGATCTGAGAAGGGAAGTTTTGATGTCGCAGATGTGATCAATTCTCTTAATGAAAAATTGATTTTCCGTCATCCTCATATTTACGGAGATACTGAAGTAAAAGATGAAGAAGAGGTAAAACAGAACTGGGAGAAATTAAAATTAAAGGAAGGGAATACATCTATCCTTGGAGGAGTTCCGAAAAGTCTTCCAAGTATGGTAAAAGCCTACAGAATCCAGGATAAGGTAAAAGGGATTGGTTTTGAATTTCATGATGCGGAAGATGCGTGGGCAAAGGTAGATGAAGAAATTCAGGAGTTTCATGAGGAAACGGATCCTGATAAAAAAGAACAGGAGCTGGGAGATGTGTTTTTCTCATTGATCAACTATGCAAGGATTTCAGGTATTAATCCTGATTCTGCACTGGAAAGAACAAATCTGAAATTTATTTCAAGATTTCAAAAGATGGAAGTACTGGCTAATGAGCAGGATTTAAAACTTGCCGATATGTCTCTTGAAGAAATGGATGTTCTTTGGGAAAAAGCAAAGCTTCTTTCATAAAGTCGTATTTGGAACAATTAATGCTTCTTATTTTTATTACAATTTTAAAAAAATACAACATGTTGAGATTTCTTATTTTACCTATTTCACTTTTACTGAGCTGCAATCCTAAGGCGCAGAATCAACCCACTAATGATGATAAATTGAAAGTACAGTATACCTTACCTAAAAAGTTAAAGGAAGTTTCCGGGATTACTTTGTCTCAGGATAAAAAAACTGCCTGGGTCATAGAAGACAGCGGAAATAAAAATGCTGTATACGGACTTAATGATAAAGGAGAATTGATGGCCCGGATTCCGGTTGAAAATGCTGAAAATACGGATTGGGAAGATATTATCTCAGATGCACAGGGAAATATTTATATCGGAGATTTCGGTAACAATGATAATAGCAGGCAGGATCTTGCTATTTTGAAAACCGATCTGAAAGATATCACTCAGACAACTACCAAAGTGATTCAGACGACAAAATTTCATTATGAGGGACAGACAGAATTTCCTCCCAAAAAATCAAATTTATTATATGACTGCGAGGCTTTTGTAGAAATGGATGGTAATTTCTATCTTTTTACTAAAAATAGAAGCAAGGGTTTTGATGGAACTTTCCTTGTTTTTAAAGTTCCTAATAAAGAAGGGGACTTTGAAGCGAAATTAATCGGAAGATTAAAACTTGATGGAGGTTATAATGATGCTGCTATTACTTCTGCAACAATTAACAGTACCAAAGATAAAATTGTACTGCTGACTCATAAAAATATTCATGTTCTTACCGGGTTTACAGCAGAGGATTTCAGTCCTGCCAAAGTTCAGAAAATACCATTAGATCACAATTCGCAGAAAGAAGCCATTGTTTTCCTTAATGACAAAACACTAATAATTGCTGATGAAAGGGCTAAGACCGAAGGAGGAAATGTATACCAGCTTGCTTTTTAAATGCATTAATATTTTATAAATAGAAAACCACAGAAAATATCTGTGGTTTTTTTGTTGATTTATTTAAGGTTTCTTTTTTAGAATTCTTGTAGGTTTTTGAATTTCATTATACAAAGCTTCCAATTCTTTAGGCGGATGACCTGAGTCAAAAGTTGCAGAGGTATATGTTGTCCCGCCCGAAGTAATAATAATGGTGGCAGCCAAAGCCCGATCAGAATATCTTCCTGTTGTGGGGGATTGGAGTTTGGATATTGCAGATAAATCAAGTGCTTCTGCCTGCTTGGAAATACTTTCCCATTCAGAAAGAGAGATAGAAGAATTGGTTGGGTCTGCATTATTGGAGGTGTAGACTTTAGAGGTAGCTGTGAAAGTCACACTATCATTAACTCCTCTTGTTTGTTCGATTAATTGTACTTTTTCAATTTTCCCTTGTTTTGTATTTATGGTTAAATTTTTTCCGTTGTTTTCGCTTTTATTTTGATTAATACAACTTATAATTGAAAATATGAATATAAAATTAATTAATATAAAATGCTTTTTCATTGAATTGTTTTTATGTATTTGGTGTTTTTATTAACTATTGTTGCTTTTTTCTTTGTTTTTGTTTATATATTTGCTAAAATATAAAAAAGAACATGAGAAAAACTACTATTTCGAATTTTTTTTTGATACCCCTATTATTTTCCGGAGCTGTATTTACCAATGCTCAAAATAAAGAAGGTTCAAAATTTTCAAAACGATCTACAGAGGTGAACAGGGATCCTCGGGGAATTGAAAGATGTGGAACTATTGCGTATGAAGAAGGTCTGAGGAAGCAATTTCCTGAGAGGTTCACAACAGAACAATTTGAAGAATGGCTAGCTCCTCTGATAGAAAAGAATAAATTGAATAGATCTCAGAACGGAAATGTCATTACCATCCCGGTAGTGGTGCATGTTATTCACAATGGTCAGGATATAGGAACTGCTCCCAATATTACAGATAGCCAGGTTCTGTCGCAGATTACAGTAATGAATAACGACTTTAGACGAATGACGGGAACTCCGGGATTTAATGCCAGCCTTGTAGGAGCAGATACTGAAATACAATTTGTACTTGCAAAGGTGGACCCTAACGGAAATCCTACGAATGGTATTGACAGAGTAAATCTTTGCCGGGAATTCTGGGCTAACGGATCCCCTGCAGATGGTTACGAAAACTTTATTAATAGTACCGTAAAGCCCAGAACAATCTGGGATCCTACAAAATACATGAATATGTGGAGTGTGAATTTTGCAGACAGCGGCTTGCTGGGGTTTGCTCAATTTCCATCTAATTCCGGACTTCAGGGACTTCAGGCTAATGGTGGACTAGCCAATACAGATGGTGTTGTTGCGGGGTTCTCTACTTTTGGAAGTATGGATTATAATGATGGAACATTTCTTATGCAGGCAGGTTATGATAGAGGAAGGACAATGACTCATGAGGTAGGACACTTTGTAGGATTAAGACATATCTGGGGAGATGCTAACTGTGGAAATGACTATTGCGCAGATACTCCAACAGCACATACCGCAAATTATACATGTAATACTACAATAGCTAGCTGTGATAATGCATCAGTCTATGAAATGGTTCAGAATTATATGGATTATACAAATGATACCTGTATGAACATTTATACGAATGATCAGAAAACAAGAATCAGAACAGTAATGGACAACTCTCCAAGAAGGGTAGAGCTGAAGACGTCTAATGCAGATCAGCCTATTCCTTTATTTGCTAATGATGCTGAGATCAAATTTGATGGAGGCTGTTCAATTGGTGTGGTTAATTGTGGGGACGGAGTAGTGCGTCTTGTTCTTAATAACAGAGGTACAAGTAATTTGACATCAGCTGTTATCTCCTATTCATTTAATGGTGGTACTGCCCAAAATTATAACTGGACAGGTAATTTAGCTCAGGATAAATCAAGCGTTATCAATATTCCTGTTGATGGAGCTATACCTTCTTCTCCTGTTTCATTAGCTATCACCTCAGTCAACGGAACAACGGATGAAAGAAGTACAAATAATACTTCCAACGGTAATTATGTGAAACCTATAGCACCTGAATATTTTGGTACTACTACATTTACTTTTAAATTACTGAGAGATCGATATGGAAATGAGACAAGATGGAACCTGAGAAACAGTGCCGGCCAGATTGTTAAGTCCGGAAACTACTCTAATACACAACCGGGACAGCCAAGCCCAACACTCCTTACACAAACATGGACTCTTCCTCAAGATTGTTATGCATTTACTATTTCTGATGATTTTGGGGATGGCTTAACAAATGGTTATGTGGATTTATCTACAGGTTCAGGACAGGTAGTATTCCATAAAGATGGTGAGTTTGTTTATGAAACTAAAACATTCACAACAAGAGAGACATTGGGAACTAAGGAAACGGATACGAAAAATAATTTCGGAATATATCCTAATCCGGTTAATGATATACTTAATATCTCATCTGTTTCTGGAGAAGCACAATTTGAAATTCATAATGTTGTAGGACAGCTTGTAAAGAAAGGTAAAATTGAGAATAGTCAGATACGTGTAGCAGACTTAGTGAAAGGTACTTATGTTATTACAATACAGGATCGTAAAATTTCTGAAAGTATTAAATTCATCAAGAAATAATACAAACATATTTATAAATAAAAAAACTCAGGGCAACCTGAGTTTTTTTTATTTCGTTATTTATTCATTTAAAATTTCATTCCGATACCTGCTGAAATCCTTCCGCCATCTGAACCGTAAAAATAGTTTAACCTTGCAGAGATCATTTCGGCAAGACTTAGCCAAACGCCTGCCCCTGCAGATTGGTGCCATTTTCTTGAATATTCACCATCATTCCATACACGTCCGATATCGTAGCCTACCAAAATTCCCAGATTAGCAGGGATAATATTATTTCTGATTCTTCCAAAATCCCATCGGATTTCTGAATTATTGATAAAGTATGATCTACCGGAGAATCTTTCATTTCTGAATGCTCTCATTCCATTGTTTCCACCAATAGTTGCAGCCTGATAAAACTCAAAACTATCATTATTAATCCACATGGCATGACTGGAATTGGCAAAAACAAAATTTCCTTTTTTATCAATTCTATGGTCAATGGCCAGCTTACCTTTCAGGGTGAGGAAATTCCGGTTAAAATTTGATAAGATTGCTTTCCAGTCGGCATTAAGCATGAATTCCATTCCAAGGGTAGGGAAGGCTATATTATCTGAATTTTTATAGCTGAATGTATAATTGGCCCCTACAAACTGCTGGCTACTGAAGACTTCAGGTCTTACATCGGGAGATTGGTTGATGAATCTTCCTTCCTTTACCTGTACTTTATTATCTTCAAAGGTAAGCTGAATCTGATGATTAAGATTCATCCAGCTTTTCTTGGAGATTGAAGGAGCTACATTGAATTTGGAAATTCTGGCTCTATTGTATTCTCTTTCTGTATTTTCTTTGTCATATGGGCTTTCATTGGATAAGCCAAAGAAGTTCTGAGAAAACCTTGGTGTGGTATAGGCAGCATCTATATTGAAATCCCATCCTGAAATTGCCTGTTTGAAAATCCCTTTATAGGTAAGACTAAACCCGGCCGTAGCAGTATAGAAGTTGGCTTTTAAACTGTGTTTTTGGGTGTAGGGATCGCGAATAAAGTTATTCACGGTATAATTAGCTAAAACACCAACAATTACCCCGTCATCAGGGTTATAGTCAAAGTTAGGATACCCGGCAAATGAATTGTATTTCGGGTGTTTATAATTGTAGCTGTTGAGGTCATAATCATCAGAAATATTCTTGGTGGCATTGCCGGCATTGTAGGTATTCTTCTGTGATTTAAAATCATAGATTTTCACTTTTCTTCCGTCTGCCACATTATATACATCGTGGTTATATCCACCAATCAATCTGATATTCATCTTAGGATTTCCGGTTCCTGTTACTTCATAAATGTCGTCATCTTCCAGCCCATAAATCCATAGTTCTTTTGTTTTTGAATCATCATACGTTTTTTCAAAAACCAATTCATTTTTATCTTTGTTTTTACCTAATTTATACTGTTGTACAAGTACAGACTTCCCATTCTTTGTAATGACGAATTTATCAGGATTTATGGTTCCTGCCAGTGGAACTTTTTTCTGAAGTACATCATAATAGTCAAAGGCGTAATTCTGTAATTTGGTTTTTCTTATTTTCAGTTTTTTCTGAATATCGGCAATGGTTTCGTCCTGCACTTCTTTGGGAAGATTTTTGAACGCTTCATCAATATCGGAATCGGTAAGATGTTCCTGGATGTATTTTGCCTGTGCTACCCATTCTTCCTGTGTAGATCCTTTTAGAAATACCAAATCCATTGGATAAGGCTCCATACTTAGCCATTTTACACTACTGATATCATCTGTGAATGTTTTCATATGGCGGATGGCCGGAACATTCATAATAAGTTTGAATGCAGCTCCATCATATTTACTGAAAGCCTGATCCCTGTCTTTAGGGATTGGTTTATAAATCACTTTATCACCTTTCTCATATTCAGCCCATTTCCATTGATCAGAATGGCGGTCCCAATCCCCGATCAGCATATCAAAGATCCGGGCTCTCATATAGGATTCTTTATCAACAGAATATTTATAGTTTTTGATAAGGTTTTTCAGTACATCATCAGTTGATACAATATCTTTTGCGTTATCCAGTGAGGCTAAGGTTTTGGGATCTGAAGAAAAACGTTCCTCAATCATGTACATTTCATCTCCATAGTTTTGGTTGTATCTTCCTAAAGCCTGTTGCTTAGGAATATAATACAATTTTGGATTGCTGTGGAAAATCCCCAGTTTATCCGCCATATTTCCAACTGAAAAAGGAGTGAAAGGGTGATTGGTGGTATAAAAGTCTAGTAAGAACTTTTCAGGAAAAGTATCGGTAAGTTCCTCTCCAAATGTACTTTTGGTAAAAGCCATATTGTTGAGAAAACGGATAGCGCTTTTTTTCACACCCCGCATTACAAATTCCTGTCCGTCTGAAGATTGTAATCTTAAACTGTTTGATTGATTTCCTCCTCCTTCTCTGAAAGGGATAAAACCACCATTAAGTTCCGAAAGATTGGCTGTAGGAGCTTCAACAGGGATTCCATAATATCTTCTGTAGTGATCTCCCCAAAGCCACCTGTAGAATTTTCTTTTTTGGGTTAGCTGGAGTGGATAGATAGTGGAAGATATTGTTGACGGAAAAGAATTTGGAAAGTTATTCACAAACACATCCGGTTTTGAAATGACTGAGATCTGAGTCAGCTTCTGAAGCTGTGTATCTTTTGTTGAAAAGAATTCAACATCGGTACTTTGGTCATTTCTGATATTTAAAACGGCAAAACCATTTCCTCCATAAGAAAAATCTGTTTTTTCAACAATGGTGGACGGATCAATTTTGGAACCCGCACCACTGATGATCTGTCTTAGATTTCCATCTTCATGATATTGAAGATTGTGATCATGTCCGGAAACAAAGATGATATTTTCTTTATCCTGAACAATACTTTTCAACCGGTTGGCAAGATCTGCATAATGCTGGTTATTGATATCCTGAAGGCTTGCGCCCGATGAACTTCTCAATATATTGATGGCGCTGGCCACAATGGGAACAGGGATTTTACTTTTAAGAGGGTAGAGATGAGATTTTGCAGAGCTGAATCCTGCATGAGTTCCACTGCTGATAATGGGATGGTGCAGGGCCACAATAATTCTTTTGCCCTGATTTTTGATGACCAGGTCTTTAAACTCTGTGAAAAAATCTTCACGGGTTTTTATATTGCAGTTTTTATTGATTCCCGGGTAGTTATCCCAGTTGGCAATAACCCATTCCGTATCAATAGCAATTAATTTAATATCCTTGGATACGTTGATATCATCAATAGGGCAGCCACTTTTAGGTAAAAAGGGCTTTTTATCATTGAAATAATTCTTTACAAAAGCTTCCTGGGCTTTTAATCCATCCATACCGCTGTACCAGTCGTGGTTTCCCGGAATCACCAATGTTTTTCCTTTGAAGTTTTTGGTGATAGAAAGCTGATTTTCGAGTTTTTGTTTGGCAAGATTATAGTCTTTATCAGTTTCTTTAGGCATTCCATTAGGGTAAATATTATCACCCAAAAAGATCAGCATAGAGTTGCTGTTTGCCGAATCCAGCTTGCCTTTCAGTAAGTTCAATGTTTTCTGTGCCTGGACTTCATCTGCGTTTCCGGCGTCACCAATCAGGAAAAGCTTAAAATCGTTTTCAGATTTTATATCAGAATCTTTTACTTCAAATAAGTTTTTGCCTTTTTGTACGTTATAGGTTGCACAGGAGTAAAGGGCTCCTGCGGATAATACTGTCCTTAGAACAATAGAAGTATTTTTTAGATGAGTTTTAAAGGATAAATTCATAAATTTACAATAACAAAAATTCAGGAATGAGCATTCTACACAAAGCTAAAAATTATGTTGAAATCTTATTCAAAGATAAGTTATCTTCGGTATATTTTTATCATAATTTTATTCATACTGCCTACACCGTAAACAAGGCAGAAGAAATCATGAAAAACACTCCTGTTTCCGAAGCGGATCAGGAGAAGGTACTTGTGGCACTTTGGTTCCATGATACCGGCTACATAGAATGTGCGATGAATCATGAAGAGAGGGGGGTAGAGATTATGAAGGATTTTTTACATCAGGAAAATTACCCTGAAGACTATATCGGAGATGTTGAAAAGCTGATCCTGGCAACAAAAATTACTTATGAACCTCAGAATCTACTTGAAAAAATAGTGAAGGATGCTGATTTCAGTCATTTTGCCGGTCATGATTACAATGATATTTCTGATGCCTTGAGAAAGGAATGGGAACTTACCAATGTAAAATGTTTTTCTAATGACGAATGGAACGCCGGAAATCTGGATATGCTGAAAAACAGACATACTTTTTATACAGATTATGCGAAAGAAAACTGGGAACCTTTAAAAAATAAGAATATCAAAAAGATTGAAAAAAAGCTGGAGAAAGAAGCTGAGAAGAAAGAAGATAAAAAAGATAATTCTGAAGGGAAAAAAGAAAAGGAAAAATCTGACAGAAGTGTAGATACGTTATTCAGGGTAACCCTTAATAATCATACGAGATTGAGTGATATTGCCGACAGTAAAGCAAATATTCTACTGTCTGTAAATGCCGTGATCATTTCCGTATGTCTTTCCGTATTGGTTCCGAAACTGGACGCTCCTAAAAACTCACACCTGATTCTTCCGAGTTTTATATTGCTGTTGTCCAGTGTACTTACTATCGTCTTTGCGATATTATCTACTAAACCCAATGTTACTAAAACGACGTTTACTCCTCAGGATATTGCTAACAGAAAAGTAAACCTGCTGTTTTTTGGTAACTTCCATCAAATGTTGTTTGATGATTATCACAATGCTATGAAAGACCTGATCAAAGACAGAGATTACATTTATGATTCTATGGTTAAGGATCTTTATTATCTCGGCAAAGTGCTTGACAGGAAATACAAGCTGTTGTCTATAACGTATAAAGTCTTTATGGCGGGGATTATTATTTCTGTTCTGTCTTTTGGCGTTGCATTCTTTAGCATTTAACCCAAAAAATATATTATAATGGTCAGCCGGCGTTGAGTTGGCTGACTGTTTTATTTACAGTGAAGAGGGTTTCTACTTAATGAAGCTTTTATTGAAAACAGGAAGTATGAAAAAAGAAATATTGGCATTGATATTATTGTCTTTCCTTACCAGTTGTGTCACAACGAGAAAATCAGTAACATATCATATTTCAACTTTAGAAAATATAAGAACATTTGAACCAACAAAAGAAGAATCTCGGATAATTGATTCATTAAAATCGGAAGCTATAACGTCTTTAGAGAAATGTGTTAAAATTCATGGTGCTGCTTGTATTGATGACTTGGAATTAATGGGTCTGCATGAAGCTAATTTTAAAGGTGGAAATGCTAAATTTCGGGAGAGAATATTTCAAAATTTTAAAATTCCGGAAAATGCGAAAAAAGGAGAGAATAGGTTTCGTGTAACAATTGGTAAACAGGATACTATTGAAAATGTAGATATTCTAAGTTATACTGATGACGATACTAAAAAAGAGATTGAAAGGATTTTCAAATTAATAGAACTCAATGCTTGGGTGTCAGCAAAAGTACACAGGTTTCCAATAAAAGAGGAATTTGAAATGAGTATTTTTATTGATGATAAAAAGTAAACATATCCTGAATAGTTTACTATTATTTTTTATTTTAATGAAACTCTCAGTGCCAGCAACCCTGTGATCCCCTGAAGATCTTCAACTTTTAGAAATTCTACATTAGGTTGTAAAATTTCTTTGTTCTGAAGTTTTGAGATGTATTCCAGGTATTCCTTCTGGTTTTCCATCCCGAAATAAACAATCGTGATTTTTCCGGGAGCGGTAATTCTTTCCGAAGAGTCTTTCACATGGGCTTTATCGAGACGTTTTTTTATGATTTCATAATAAGAATTGTAAGCACCATCTACATCAAAGCGTTTTTCATCCATTCTGAATCGGATGTCTATTTTTTCATTGTATACAAAGATCAGTGAAGCTATATCCAACTGAATCGGAAGGTCCTGTTTAAAAGACTGAAACTCGATTTCCATTTTGCAGATGGTTTTTAGCTGCGAATATCTTAGCTTGTGAACTACTTTTGACGTGTAATGAAGCTCCGGAGCTATGGTAGTACCAATGTACAGGTTGTGTTCCACTCCATCAGACTTAAATCTTTCATAATAATGTGGAAAGATCTGTTGAGCTTTCACCTGGCTTTCATCCAGCATATCTGCCAGCTTCCTGTTGACAAGGGTGATAGAGTCGTCCAGCTTTTTTCTGTGATTATAGAACAAGTCAGTTTGAACCCGTACCTGCAGGAAGTAATCTTTAATTTTAGCTTTCAATTCTCTGGATGATCTTACCTCCAGCTTCCCCTGTAAGAACGGATGGATTTCTTCTCTCAATAATCTTTGAAAACGCTGCTCGGTGTCAGCTTTGATCTCATTATTCAGTTCATTTTCAAAAACATCTAATGCCAGCATAAACTTTTCAGAATCAGAATTGGTTAACGTTAAAATATCGATTAACCATTCAATCTGCTGGTTGAGGTCCTGAAGCATAAGATTGAAGCGTTTCTCTGAAGAAGAACGGATGTCTGACACTCCAAATAAAGGGGTTAGATTTTTAAATGATATTTCCTTTAAAGTATATATTTTTTTTCCAAGCGATGCTGTAAAATATTTCTCAGCTTCATTTCTGAATTTCCATACCACACTGTCATGAATAGAGGTATATTCACGTTGGATAATCGCTTCAATCTGGTAGTTTTTCTCAAAGTAAAATCTGCTTAAAGAGAAAAGGATCATATCGGAGAAAAACTCCATTTTTTTAAGTTTTAAGCCATTAAAACTTCCAGCAAGAGGAGACGTGAATTCCATGATCGCAAGGAGTTCATTATCTTTCATGATGGGAATGACCATAAAACTGTTGACATTATTGTCTTTTAATATACTGAAAGAAGGAAGCTGTCTGACATTTTCATCCAGATTATTGACATTGGAAACGACAATGGGTTTTGAGTTGTGGTTTAAGTTATTGAACGTGTTTTTACGTGTTTCTTCATCAAATGTATTGATCCAGAAATCAAGAATATGATTGGTTAGAAGACTTTCGTATATCGGGAGTTTATCAAGTTTCTGTTCTTTCTTATTGAAGGTCATCAATCCGAAATTAAGATCTGATACTTCAAAATAGGATTTGAAAATTTCAGTCAGGTTTTCATCCGGATTTAAATCTTCAGGATCAATCTCTATCATACTTGATTTCAGATCTGATAGGGCGACTTCGGAAGTGCAGTCTACCAGTGAAATAATTGTAAACCCCTTTAATATCCAGGATTGCGAAGGGAAATACTTTTTCCACAATTTAAAGTCATCAAGGTTTTCCAACAGCATATCCAAAATATCATCCGATGGTATTTTTGCCTCTTCTGTGGGATAAATTTCAGTAAAGTCCGAATTTACTGTTATTTTATAATGTTTCATGATTCCCTGTTTATTCGGGATATCATAATAAAAAGGGATTGTACTTTTGATATCTTTCTTAAAGTAGCTCTGAAGAATCAGGCAGCAGCAGAAAACATAAAATTCATTGTCACTAATATTTCTGAGCTCTATTTCAAAATCTTTCCCGGCGTCCTTAAGGATGTTTTTAAACCTTTCGGTATAATTAAAAGTAATATTAGAAAGGGGAATGCTTGCCGCTTTGATCTCATTATGGGTAAGGCCGGTAGGGAAGAGGTCAGCAAGCAGAAGCCTGATAAGGTCTTCATGTTTTTCCAACAGGGTGGTATCCTGAAAGCCATCTTTAAGCTCAGTGAAATTTTTTGTCCTGTCGATAAGGGATTCAGCATAGTTGACCCGGTACTCTAGACGGTCGTTATAACGGATATGCTCCAACACATCCAAATATTTTTTGAACGATATATAAACCTGAAAGGGAGAGTCTTTTTTGTAAAGATTAGCCAAGTGCTGAAATTTAAAGTAAAGTTATGAAAAAAGTTGTCTTCAATAGGTCTGAGACAACTTTTATTATTTTAAAAATACATTAATTGTTTGGTGTTCAGAGTTTCTGATTTTTATGATAAGTATTAGAATTTAATATTATATCCCAGTATAAACTGTGCTCCGAAGATGTTGAAATGTTGAGCATCATAGTTGGATTACTGATATCTACCATTAGATGTTACCGTATTATAAACTTCATCATACGTTTTATCTGACAGTTTTTCAATTTCATATTTTTCACTGATTCCGACTATTGATTCCATTAAGTCACCTTTCATAGTGATTGTACCGGATTTTTTAGATAGGGTAAGAGATTTCCCATCGGAAATATCTTTTAGTCTGAGTTCATCTTTTGATTCGCTGAATATTTCTAATTTTTTTTGAACATTCTCCACATAAGAATCGATAGAAAGTGTTGCACTTTTCTCATAGATGTGTAGATGAATCTGTCCCCAGGCTCTGGGATCTGCAGTTTCATCTTTTAATCTTAAAAATGAACCTGAATATTTCCCATTCCAGATAGATCCTGTTTCCTGTACAGAAGCTTGACCTGGATCTTCTTCCGTTTTTGTTTTCTGTATTTGCTGCCCTGTGACAATCTTCTCATGCCTTGGACTGGAATTGGGTTCCGGAATGTTTTTATTACCATGGGTTTCCTTGCAGGAAATAATCTGAAGAGCACTAACGAGCAATAAAATTTGAGATACTTTCATCATATCATTACGAACATTTTTTATGAAAGTTTAATTTATTTATTACATTTCACTAACGTTGTAGTATTTCCTTGGCTAAAAGGATTGTTAATAAATAATTCTTCTTTTTCAAAACCTAACCAATGTATTGATATTTTATTTTCATCAATACCCTCAATCACTGCAATCACATCTCCTTTTGTAAGTGAAGTGATTTTTTTTACATCTACTCCTTCTCCAATAATATTTGTTCCTATATATTTTATTAATTTGTAATCTGGGGAAACTTCGACCATCATCTTTGAAACAAGTTTTGTATTATTAAACATGTTTAATTCTCCCTCGTTCTTATTATAAAATAAAATATTACTTACATGATCATCAGTATTGCACTTAGTTTTCCATATTCCTAAAACATTAATTTTATTTTTATTATATGACTGTGCGTTCCCTTCCAATGAGAAGAGAAAAATAAATAACAATATAAAAGTGATATTGTTTACCTGCATTTTTTATATCAAAATTACTTTGTCTGTAATTTTTCATTTTAAGGAGAACATCTTTTTAGAATGATTTCTTTGGTTTTGCTTTCCTGCTGGAAATTAGTTTCTTTACATTCTCTCTGCTTTGTTGTTTTGTTGTAAAATCCGTACCAGTAGAAAAGCATTGTATTTTCATCAATTATCTTCAGATATGCTATAGGTTCATTATTTACATATTCTTTCCAGTTGAGCCCTCTTCCAATGTTTCCGATATCTTCCGGAACTTCTTTTAGTGTATAGGCAATACCTTTTTCAAAATCATATCTCTTGAGTTCTTTCATATCGATATAAATTTGATTGTACAAAACCGTCAGTGATGCCTCATTGCCATCGATAGATAAGCTTCCGGCTCCTTTTTTACAGTCTACCTGCCAGTTTCCATCAGGAGAGTATTCTTCTTCTTTTGGGGAGGTTTTATCTTCAACACTTTTTATATTTATTGGGCCTTTTGATTGTTGTAAAGTATCATTTTCCTGTATTGAATATGCTACTGAAGTATCAGATTTTGTTTTTTTAATTTGAACAACCTCTTGTTTTTTTTCTTTACAGGAAAGTAGTAATAAAAATCCAATTGTATATAGTATTTTACGTAAGCACATCGTTTAAGGAGAATATGTTTTTATCACTTTGCCATCATTAGAAACCTTAATTATTTTAGAAAAACTATTTTAATTTTTGAAAAAATTCAGCAGTTACATCTTCAAATTTAATTTTTCCGAAGTTCTTTTCTGTCCAGACCTTCATTGGAATACTTCTTTCATGATTGCTCTTGTCGAAATAGCTTTCCCCATATTTATGGAGGTAAATTTCATTTCCGATAACCTTAAAGGTGATATATGCGCTCACTAATACATTATAATCTGAGCAGTCCTGATGCTCGATCGTAAAGTAATTATTTTTCACCGCCACTGTACTGAAGCCCTCAGAAATACAAGTATTTCGTTTTTCAAAAACCAAATGGTCATTGCTTTTCCATAATGTATTCCCTTTGTAGATCTTTATAGGCAGATTAAAATGCAGCTGGTCATATGCATCTTTATCTGAATTGTTTTTTAAAACTTCAATTCTGTATTTTATCTGGTCGTTATTGAAGCTTGCATTAGCGTTAAAGACAGCCTGTTCTGTGGTTGAGCCTGCTATATTTACAAGAACACGAATTTCGTCCAAGCTTTTATACTGTGGCGTATAAATTTCTTTGATGACCATATCAGGCTGCGATGTACTTCCCTTAAAATAAATGAATGGTAATTCACGTTGATCCTTAGGCATTGTATAATCACCATCCCTTTCAAAATTGTTGTTTAATGAAACCAGGATTTTCTTGTCAGCATCTGTTACCAATTCTTTTATATCTCCAGGATATCCCCAAAATGTTTTTCCAGGATATCGGGTATCCTGTAGGGCTGGGTTAAAGTAGAGCAGGGGAATTTGTTTTCCATTTTGAATGTCATAGATGACGTAGTCAATTCCATCTTCATACCCAATAGCTCTGATGATTTCATATTGTTTATCATTATCTATATTTATCAACCATTTTTTGTTGATAGAACCCCATAGATAAGAGAATTGATACAAAAGTTTACCATTTTTAAACCAATACTCATAAGATGTTGTAGCATCAGCATCTGAGGTTGTTATAACTGTTTCCTGTTCATTGTCACCATCAATATCAATCTTTTCTTTACTTACTACTTTCTGATCTTTGGGAATAAGCTGTTCAATTTTAGGGTCTCTATCAGAGGGCTTATTACCGATTTTCTGTCCTGAAGTTTCCTTACAGGATAGAAAGAATATGTTAACAATGATAAGGTATTTTGAAATTTTCATAAATTATAATCCATTTTGTGAGTTACGATCAGGGTTTGTTTTAACAGATTTTCCAAGTTCCGGTATTTCCGTTAAAGGGTTGAATGAAGGTTTAGACATTTGTTCTGTACGAACTTCAAAATGCAAATGTGCCATTTTTGAAGCTTGTCCTGAGGCATTACCTGTTTGTCCGGTTTTCCCGATTTCCTTACCTGCCTTAAATTGCCCTGTTTTATATTCTGAAAGGTGACAATACATAAAGTAGTATTTTTTTCCATTGTAGGTTCCTTCTAAGAATGTTCTGTGGCCATATCCTCCCGGATCAGCCCTATAGGTTACTTCTCCATCAATACAGGCATATACCGGGGTTCCAACTGGTGCATACAGGTCTAAACCATCATGCTTGCCACCTGACCTTCCATGGAAATCACTTTTCCCTGGTGACCACTGGGTGTCTGAGTACCATCCTCTTAATTCCATATTATCAAGTGGGTTATGCCATGCAGAATCTGTCTCAGCTTCATTACCATTGCATTCGGATACTTTAAAAACTCGGACCATTTGTTGTAAATGTCCCCATCTAGCCTCTCTGGATGAAGTATTACTGTTGACGATATTTACTATGTTATCAAAGTTTTTTCTTGCGATTCCTTTTTCAGCTTCGCTTTGACAGCCATAATCTTTCCAATAAGCCATACTGGCTACGGTACCTTCGTTTAAATTATTGATATTATCAGCATCTATAGCTATACCAAAGGCAGGATAATCACTGGTTAATCGGGCATTTATTTTATCATACTTTTCTTTCCCTGTTATCTGGATGATTCCACGTCCTCTGTATTTCCATCCATCACCACTGGCTGCATTGCCGTTACCATTTCTGTTAGCATATGCATTATTCGCAATCGCTACCGGATTGGAAGGGTGCGTGGCTGTTCTTCCGTCTCTGTCAGAACGCTCTCTATTGTGGTGATAATAGCTAAATAAGACATCATATCTATTCTTTTTAGCATTCCATACTCCTTTATATAAAGCATCCGCTGAGTATCTAAGGTTCTCTCCATCACTAATATTCATTGATGTACCTATTTCTTCTCTTACCTGAGCAAAGAAATGTGCTTTTTGTTGACAGGTATTTAACCCTAGTTTGCTATTGGCTTTATTAAAGGCTTCTTGTAGTGTTTTCTTTTTATCCTCACTTGCGCCAGTAAATATCGCATTAAGTTCTTCCATTGTTAAAACTCCACAACGTGGACACTTTTTAGAAATTTCAAAATATGCTCCATCTTTATTCAGGAACTTCTTATCATGCTGCTTCTCGCCCTGTGCTTTTGCATGCAGATACAGGAATTCCGGCACCTTTTTCAGTAATTTAAAGGTGATAGTATCTCCGGCTTTGTAATCCTTTATGGTTAAAACTTTTTCTATTTCTTCTATACTGGAGGTTTTGCCCTCTTCTATTTTAGGGTTTTTGGCATTGCCTTTCTGGGCATTTGTGAGGATAATTTTTGCTGTGGAAGCCTTTTGTGTTTCATTAGTTATATTGGTAGCACTTCCAAATGTATAGGTATAGGTTCCATCTTCTTTTCCTTTGCTGATCTTATCTTTCCACTGCTTCAGCTCTTCTTCGGATTTCGGACGGAGGTGAATAGGAATTTTTACGAGATTGTCTTTTACGGTTCCTGAGAATTCTGTTTTTTCCGTTCCCGGAACTTCTCCTCCGGCAGGTGTTTTCTGTTCCATTTGTTCTTCAGTAATTTCCAGAACAGGGAGAACAGCATCTGCTGAACCTTTGATAATTCCGTCTTTTTCTTTAATGGATATGGTGACCTGTTTTCCGTCCAGAAGCATAGTTCTGGCAACCAGGTAGAGTTTATCATCCAATGGAGCACTATCAACCTTTTTAAAATCGACCCCCAGCTTGAAAGTTTTAAAAGTTACAGTCTTTTGATTGGTTGTATCTTTTCCATAAGCTTCGGCGGTTAATGCAGCAGCAATCACTTCAAGAGTAGTATATTTCTTTGAGGATTTCAGGTTCTCTTTAATTTTATTAAGAATGGTCTGGGCCACTTTATTTTTTTCTTCGGCAGTAGCTGTTTTGTTGCTACTTTTGCTTCCTCCGAAAGTATAGGTATGAGTTCCGTCCTCTTCTCCTGTTTTCCTGGTATATTCTTTTTTTGCAAAATAGGCATCCAGAAGGTCTTCAACCCTTACCTGATTGATGACGGTAGGAGAGACTCCTCCTGATGGTGGTGGTGTTACCGGTTGGGTGTTATTGATTTGCCCACGAGCTGTTTGTGGCTCAGGATGCTGTTGAGGTGACGGAGCAGGTTGTTGTTGTTGTTGTTGTTGTTGTTGTTGTTGTTGTTGACCCGATGCAGGGCGTAACTCTGGAGGGGTATTGATATTTACATTATCTGTTGCATGCTTTTTATGGGCATAGTATTCTACGGTTACATAGAATTCAAGCTGCTGAGGGTTTGTTTCGCCTTGCATTGCTTTTCGGATAAGCGCTTTTGTCAGCATAAATTCTGCCCTGGCAGTTCCGTTTTTTACCTTTTCTTTTTTAGTATCTATAGGGGTATTTTGAGCATTATGTCCTGAATCTCTGGAATCATCTTCCCAAAGAGTGAATTGCAGATACTGGGCTTCCAGATTCATGCATTTGGCTTCGGCCACCAGTTTTTCTGTGAAGCTGAAAACTGTTCCGGGAGTATCGTCTATATATTTTAGTTCAACTTTGTTGATCCGGGGAACATCGCTGGGCTGGGGCTGTATCTCAAGCGCCATAGGTGTTTTCCCTTCCGGATTATGAAGATAGGCTTCAATCCTGAAAGTATCTTTATAGGCTGTTGTATTAAAGGTAAAGCTGCCTATTCCTTTTTTCTTAATGGTGGTGGGAACAAATTTACCGTTCACCTTTTTGAACAGATGCCAGGTAACGAGCGCCGGATTCCTTTTTTCTCTGGGAGTGGCAGGATACCATTCATCAATTTTGTAGGTAACCTGTTCGCCAACCTTTGGTTTTGTATTTCCCGATATTTTATAAATTCCTTGTTTTGACATGGCCGAAAAGTGTATGGTTAATAGGCATCTACTTCATTGGCATCCGTTTCCTTCTGGAATTCTTTGAAATCAACAAAAGGATTAATATGATGCTGTTCCTGAGGGTCTGCATGTTTAACATTCTGCTGAGTCATAGCAGCAGTCTGTCCATGTTCCATGATGGTAATCTTTCCACCTGTAGAGCACATAAGTTCTGAGATTTCTGTAACGCAGCTTTTACCCATTACCTTTACTTTTTCGTAAGTTTTTTGCCATTTTCCTGCAGGAGCATATGCGCAGGGAAGATATCCTCCGGGGGTAGGTTTCAGTTTACATTTTCCGAAACTTGGGCCTTGAGGATTAAACTGAAGATCATCCTCGGTAACGGCCAGATAATCTGCCTTACCTTCTTCATTATTCCAGTAATGTTTCTGGTGGGAAGTGACTTTAAATTGTGGAAAGAGATCACCCTGATTACACTGGGCTTTTCCTTTCTGTATGACAAAGTGTTTTCCGTCATGTGGTGATGCGGATTCGGACATATTTTGCGTTTTTGATGGTGTTGTCTCAAAGATACTAATTTATTTTAATTGCTTTTCGATCACAAAAACATCTTTTTCTGCTACATCACCAATCTGAATTTCAAAACTTCCGGATATTTTTTGAACCGCCAGGTCATTCCGGGTAAAGATATATTCTGCTTCATGGAGGCAGCTTACAGAATTTTCATTAATGGGAGTTTGTTCAAGATAAATATAGTTTTTATCATAAAGCTGATTGAGATTCCGGTAGTCACAGCAACTGCCAGTCTGAATGATTTTCAGAACTTCATTATCTGTAACAGAATCTTTCGGTAAGATCCGGTTATAAAGCTCAAAACGTATGGGCGAAGCATTGGCAATCCAAGGAAGAAACTCATGATAGATTTTGGAGTCGGTCCAGTCTCCATATTGGGCTCTGTAAAAGGATCCAAACAAAAACTGTATAGGAAGTGTATGCTTTATAGCTCCAAGGATCTGTTTTTCATCTCCTGCCTTTTTTTTCATTTGATCGATATAAGAAGCTGAAAGTTCGTCTGTAAAATAGTTTTTCAGCGCTTCCAATTCCTCTTTAATGACTGTTTCAGCATGCATAAACTCTGCACTTAAAAGTTTGGCTGTTGTATCTATTTTGATTTGCAATGGATATATGATTGCTGCGCAGGCTTTCGCCAGGCTGGAAATTTTGCTGTCTGATTCTTGGCCATCTTTTTGGGAACCCAATACCTGCATTGAAAAAAAGTGCTGGTCGTTTTCCGTTCTCAGATATTTAAGTTCCACTTGATACTGATAATCTGCCTCTATGTTGAGATCCTGATATTTCTGATGCCTAATCTTATAGCTGCCATCCAATAAAGGGATCTGAAACGGTATCTTTCCATGGGGCGGGTGATAGTAGAAACTGTCCCCATTTTCATTAATTTTAGTATTGAGATCCTTTATTTCATCCCCAAACGGAATATGAAGGAGTGTTCCAGGTTTCAGTTGCACAGGTTCTACCAGTCTGTTTTGCAGGGCACAGTATTTATTATGTACCTCTTTGATATAGTTGGGATTTTCTACTTTCAGGTCAGACGCAATTTTCTCTAGAGTATCGCCTGGAAGAGTCATATACGTGATCATGTGATTGGTGTGTTTAATAATGTGTGATGATGGTTATAATAATAGAGAATAAAATTTATTTTACTGTATGAAATTTATAAAAATTTTGACAAAAAAACCTTCCAGATCTCTGGAAGGTTTTTAATATAATGTGGATAACTTTTTACAGTCCGAATATTCTTGCAAACAGATCCGGGAAAATTCCCAAAACGATAATCAATGCAATAACAACTACTGCAATGATATTATAAGTAAGTGTTACTTTCTCTGATGACTTGAATGTTGATTCTTTAAAGAAGAACATAGCAACAATCAGTCTTAAATAATAAGCGATAGATAGGGCAGAACCTAGTACTGCTACCAATACAAGGAAAGCCGCACCGTTCATAGCCTGGGAGAATAAAGCAAATTTTCCCATGAAACCAGCTGTTAATGGAACCCCTGCCATGGAAAGCATAGAGATTGCTGCTGCAGTAGCCAATAAAGGTTCTGTTTTTGCCAATCCTTTGAATGCTCCGAAAGAAGTTTCTCTCTTTAATTTCTCTACCCAGATTAAACACATAAAAACTCCTACTGTAGATAATGAGTACGCAAATAAATAAAATGCTAAATTATAAGTAGAAAGGCTGGTCATTCCGAAGAATACCAATCCGATGTATCCGGCGTGAGAAACTGAAGAGTAAGCCAGCATTCTTTTGGCATTGGTCTGGGCAAGACCCATAACGTTTGCCAAAAGCAAAGTAATAATTAAGAATACTCCTAAAACATTGATCCATTCGTGGGTAACCCCAGCAAAACCAATGGTCATTAATCTGAATAGTGCGAAGAATCCTGAGATTTTTACTACACTTGCCATGAAAGCCGTGATTAATGAAGGAGAACCTGCATATACATCAGGGCTCCACATATGGAAAGGTGCCAAAGCGACTTTGAATGCCAATGCACAAAGGATGAGTAATACCCCTAAGATGAACATTACATTCCCAGTGTTTGCTACTCCAAAATCATGGATTTTATAGAGATCAAAACTTCCTGCACTTCCATAGATGAACGCAATTCCGAAAAGTAAGAAACCTGTCGCGAATGCACCCATTAAGAAATATTTGATTGAAGCTTCGTTTGATCTTAAATCAGTTTTGTTGGCTCCGGCCATTACATAGAGTGGTATAGAAAGAATCTCCACACCCAGGAACATGGTCACCAGGTTTTGGTATCCGAAAAGGATGATCCCTCCACATAATGCAAATAGCATCAAAGCATATAATTCTGACTGGTGGCTTCTGTGATTGCTGAATGCAAAACCTCCAAGGAAGAATAACAATAAGGTTGTTACAATGGATATTTTTGTGAATAATGCTGTATTGGCACTGTACTCATACATATGCTTGTAATGGTCGAAGAACGAACATTCCGGCATAAAACTTACGTACAATGCAATGATTAATCCCAAAATTCCAATATATCTTGCGAATTTTCCTTGTTCAAAAACTCCTGAAAATAACGCAATAACTGCCGTTAGGAAAACAATAATTAAAACACTCATAATATAGATTTGAGATGTGAGATTTGAAGTTTAAAATTCAAGATGTAAGGGATAAGGTTCAAGGTTTGATATCCTGTCTCTAATCTCTCAGTCTCCTGCCTCTTACGCTCTTCTAATCTCCTAATTTTTTAATTTTTAAATCTTTTAATTTTTAGTTGGCCATCGCCGTGTAGATAAACTTCACTGAACTGCTCACCATGTCTATTACCGGTTGTGGGAAAATACCAAGTAAAATCACAAAAACCGCTAAACTTGCCAATACAGAAAACTCTACACCTGATAAATCTTTTGCTGTGCTTAGAACTGCTTCATCTCCTTCTCCAAACATTGCTTTTCCGTAGAACCTCAATAAATATACAGCACAAAGAATTACCGTAAGACCAGCAATTACCGCTGCTGTTCCGTTAAAATCATATACTGATTTCAATAGAATAAATTCTCCGATAAATCCATTGGTTAATGGAACTCCCATTGAACCTAATATAATGATCAAGAATAACACTGCAAATTTAGGAGCTACTTTTGCTAAACCTCCCATCTGTCTGATATCTCTTGATTTAAATCTCTTGTATAAAATATCACAACAGTAGAATAATCCTACCACGTTGATACCGTGAGCAAAAGTCTGTACCAAAGCTCCTTCAGCACCTTCAACATTGAAGTTTCCTCTTAAAGTAACCACTGCTGAAGCAAAGATCCCGGCCACCATTAATCCTACGTGAGAAAAAGAGGAATACGCAATGATTCTCTTCATATCCGTCTGGATGATAGCAATCAGTGCTCCATGAACAATACCTACAATAGCAAGAATGATCACAATCTGTCCTGAAATTCCAGCAATAGGAAGTGGAGTAATTGGAAGTAAATAACGCATTACCCCGTACACTGCCATCTTAAGCATGATCCCTGATAACAACATGGATCCTTGAGTAGGAGAGTAGGTATAGGTATCAGGCTGCCATGTATGGAAAGGGAATACCGGTAATTTCACTGCAAATGCAAAGAAAATGAACCAGAATACCACAGTCTGCTGTACTTCGTTAAGTTGTGCATTGTATAGATCTGTTAGGGCGAATGATGCAGAGTGGTTGTACACATAGATCAATCCAGCCAGCATAAACAAAGATCCAACGAATGTATATACGAAAAACTTCGTAGTGAATTCGAACCTTTTATTTTCCTGTCCCCAAAGTCCGGCGATAAACCAAATTGGAATCAATGTTACTTCCCAGAAAATGTAGAACAACAATCCGTCTAAAGAAGTAAAAACTCCTACAAGACCAAATTGCATCAACAGAATCAAACCGTAGAATGTATTTCTGTAGTTTACACTTTCATTGAAAGAAGATAAAATGATAATTGGCGCTAAAATATTAGTCAGCAATAGCAGAAGCATACTCATCCCATCGATACCGAAGTGAAGAGAACTCTTCATAAATTGTGACCAGGGATAATTGATTTCATGCTGCAATACACTATCTACTGTCGGAGTAAAATCGAAATCCGAAAGTATATAAAATGTAAGAAGCATTTGTACCAATGCAATTCCCAGTGCCAAATATTTGCTGGAATTACTCTTCCATGCAAAAACTAATCCCGAACCTACTAGAGGTAAAAGTAATAATGTTAATAATAAACAAGACATTATTATTGTAATAAAAAGTTAACAATTAATATAATTCCCACAGCTAAAGACATGATAAGAATATACGTCTCTACATTTCCGTTTTGAACACGCTTCATAGCTTTTCCGCTGTCTTCAGCACCATCACCTACAAAGTTTACAAAACGGTCTAAGATACCCTTATCAAACATCTTTCCTCCGCGTCCTAATCCTTCAACAGTTTTTACAATCAATGCGTTGTAAAGTTCGTCAACGTATAATTTCTTAGCAGAAAGCTTTTCCCATCCGGTATAGTTTTCCTCTGCAACAGCCATCTTTTTCTTACTTACATAAGTATTTCTAACGATGAACCATACAGTAAAGAACATCACCACTGTAGCTGCCAGTAAGATCATTTCAGTATTAAAAGGTACTCCTGAAAGAGTAGCTTCCATCTGGTTGTAGCTCTGTTCCGTAAGAACCGGCTTCAACCATTCCATCAGTTTAGCATAATGACCGTGACCGATGAAGTGTGGCAGGTTGATAAAACCTCCGATTACAGAAAGAATAGCCAATACGATCAATGGTAATGTCATATTTGACGGGCTTTCGTGTAAGTGGTGTTTTTGCTCTTCAGTACCTCTGAACTCTCCGTGGAATGTCAGATAGTATAATCTGAACATATAGGTTGCAGTCATTGCCGCTAAAACAAATAGAATTACCCAGTAAACCGGATTTTTAGCGAATGCTGCTACTAAAATTTCGTCTTTGGAAATCATCCCTGATAATAAAGGGAAACCTGAGATGGCTAATGTTCCGATAAGGAATGTAGCGTGGGTAAGAGGAATGTATTTTTTAAGACCTCCCATGAAACGCATATCCTGCTCGTTACTCATAGCATGGATTACAGAACCTGCCCCTAAGAACAGTAAAGCTTTAAAGAATGCGTGCGTCATTACGTGGAACATAGCTGTTGTATAAGCTCCAAGACCTAAAGCAATAAACATAAATCCAAGCTGTGAAACTGTAGAGTATGCCAATACTTTTTTAATATCGTTCTGACGAAGTGCATAGAATCCTGCTAAAGCTGCCGTTAAGAATCCGATTAATAAAATTCCTCCCTGTACAGTAGGAGCTAAAGTAAATAAGAAGTTTGATCTTACTACCAAATAGATCCCTGCCGTAACCATCGTTGCCGCGTGGATCAACGCTGATACAGGAGTAGGACCGGCCATTGCGTCCGGTAACCATGTATATAAAGGAACCTGAGCAGATTTACCGGTAGCACCGATAAATAAACTGGCGGTGATAAAGATAATCACTGTTCCGTCTAATTCAAATTTTGAAGCATTTTCTGCTACGGAAAGGTAATCTACAGCATTGGTCTGAGCAGCAATCATAAAGATACCGATCAATAATGCAAGGTCACCAATTCTGTTCATAATGAAAGCTTTTCTTGCTGCTTTACCGTATTCTTCGTTGGTATACCAGAATCCGATCAACAGGTAAGAACAAAGACCTACACCTTCCCATCCGATGAATAGGATAAGGTAGTTGCTTCCCATTACTAAAAGTAACATCGAGAAGATGAAAAGATTCAGGTAAGTAAAGAACTTATAGAATCCTTTATCATGACTCATATATCCGATAGAGTATAGGTGGATCAGGGATCCGATACCCGTGATGATCATCACCATCATTAAAGAAAGCTGATCAATCTGGAATCCAAAATTAATTTGTACCCCATTTACTCTAAACCATTCAAAAGCTTTTACGATTACAGGCTGGCTTTCAGAATTGAAATTCATGAAAAGACTTACAGCAATACAGAAAGATCCGAACACTGCTGCAGTGGCCAAAGATCCAACCAATATTTTGGGAAGATTTTTCCCGAATAAACCGTTAATAAGAAACCCTAAAAGTGGTAAAAGTACTATTGCATATACTAAATTCTCCATTCTTATCCTCTTAATTTATTAAATATACTCACATCTACAGAACGGGTATTTCTATATAGCATAGCAATAATTGCCAAACCTACTGCTACTTCAGCAGCAGCCACTACCATAATGAAGAAAACTAAAAGCTGTCCGTCGCCGTTGCCTTTATATGCTGAAAAAGCTGCCAACAAAAGGTTTACAGAATTCAGCATAAGCTCTACACAGCCCAGAATCACAATAGCATTTTTTCTTAGCAATACTCCCATCACTCCCAGGCAGAACAATACCGAAGAAAGGATGATGAAGTACTCCAAAGGGATGCTTTGTATAAATGTATTTACTTCTCCCATAATTTATAAATCTTTTTTACCGATTAATACCGCGCCTACAATACCTGCCAAAATTAGGATGGAAGCAAGCTCAAACGGTAAAACATATTCATTAAACAAAAGTCTACCCAGATTTTTAGTAAGACCCACTCCTCTGTCTACATTTTCCACCACAATGTGGTTGTCTTGTACTCCTCTGAAAACCCCTAATACTCCCACTAAAAGAAGACCTGCTGTAAAAACTCCAACAAATTTTAAAGTATTGTTCTTCTTACTTTCGTCTCCTTTATTAAGGTTAAGCATCATTAGGATGTAAAGGAAAAGTACCATAATGGCACCTGCGTACACTATAATCTGGATAATAGCTAAGAACTGTGCATTCAAAAGAATGTACATTCCTGCAATTGAAAACATCGTGACGATTAATGACAAAATAGCATATAAAGGATTCCTTGCAAATACAAAATAAACAGCACTTGCCACTGCTAAAAACGCCACCAAGAAAAATAAAAACTGATCCATTATTTTACCGCATTTTTTTGTTTCTCGGATTGTCTTGTTGTGATGTCAATCCTTTCATTTATTTTTTCAACTAATTTATCCTTTCCATAGATAAAAGAACCTCTGTTGGTTTCCACGTCTACCAATCTGTCTGTAAGATAGATGGCAGATTTAGGACAAGCCTCTTCACACATTCCACAGAAGATACATCTCAGCATATTGATTTCATATACTGAAGCATATTTTTCTTCTCTGTAAAGGCCTTTTTCCTCTTTAGTTCTTTCAGCAGCAGTCATAGTAATGGCTTCTGCAGGACAGGCTACCGCACAAAGTCCACAGGCTGTACATCTTTCTCTGCCTTCCTCGTCTCTTTTCAAAACGTGCTGACCTCTCCAGATGGTAGTTCTTGGCTTCTGTACTTCCGGATACGAATATACTGCGGGAGCACCCTTTATCACGGTTCTTACAGCATGCTTAAATGTAATCCCCATTCCTGTAAAAATAGCAGGAAGGTAGATTTTTTCAGCAAGGGTCATTTCTTTATTGGAAACAACTTTTGATCTGTTTGTAAGTTTCATTTAATTATAGATATTAGATGTTAGACATTAGATTTTAGACTAATCTTGTCTGTTATCTTAATTATTTAATATTGATGATTGAATATGATACGCTAAAGATAAAGCTTTGATTTCATTATCAAATTTTCAAATCAGCTCATTTTCAAATTTCTTAGTTTGCAAATGCTAAAATTACAGCTCCTGTAATCAATAGGTTTACTAATGCCATTGGGATCAATGTTTTCCATCCTAAGTGCATTAACTGATCATATCTGAATCTTGGAAGTGTCCATCTGATCCACATAAAGATCAGAATTCCAATTACAGTCTTCGTTAAGAATGCTACGATACTCAAGATACCCGCAATATTTTCACCCCAGTTCTGAGTTACCCATTCAATACCAGGATAGTTATAACCTCCGAAGAAAAGAACCACCATGAAAGCATTGGAGATAAACATGTTCACATATTCTCCGAACATATATAATCCTAACTTCATGGAAGAGTATTCTGTAGAGTATCCTGTTACCAATTCAGATTCACACTCAGGTAAATCGAATGGGTGTCTGTTGGTTTCTGCTAAGGCTGCTACAAAGAAAACAAGGAAGGCAATTGGCTGGTAGAAAATATTCCAGTTCATACCAGAACCCCAAGGAATTATTCCCCATAATTTTCCAGTAGTTTGACTTTCAGTAATTTCTTTAAGATCTAAACTTCCTGACATCATAATGATGGAAAGAAGTGCTAATCCCATTGCCAATTCATAAGAAATCATCTGAGAAGAAGCACGGATAGCACCTAATAATGAATATTTGTTATTCGAAGCCCAACCTCCGATCATAATTCCGTAAACACCAATTGAGGCCATTCCGATGATGAAAAGTACCCCCACATCGATGTTGGCTACCTGAAGATCAAAAGAAGTACCTGCAATATTTAAACTTTTACCCCAAGGAATAACAGCTCCCGTGATTAATGAAATAAACATTACCAAGGCAGGTCCCAATACGAAAAGGAATCTTTCTGCATTGGCCGGAGTAAAGTCTTCTTTAAAGAAAAACTTTCCACCGTCAGCAAGAGGCTGTAATAGTCCGAAAGGTCCGGCTCTGTTAGGACCAATTCTATCCTGCATGATAGAGGCAACTTTTCTTTCTGCCCATGTAGAGTAGGCTGCAATCGTTAGCGATAGCAGGAAAAGCGCTAGTACAAGTATAAGTTTAAATGTTATTAAATCCATTTTTATTTAGATATTTAGATGTCAGATGCTATATATCAGATGGTCTGAAGTATGGAATCTGAATCTGATGTCTTTTAATTAAAATTATTTTTCGTCCTTTTCACTGATTTCTTTAGCCATTGGATTGTCTAAAACTCTCAGCTCATCTTTAGGCTTTTCGTAGTGGTTCAATGAAATTACGGAGTGTCTGTCGATATGTCTAGGACCTTCGATGTTCCAGTCTGATAATGCTTTTCTTTCGAAACGGCAGGTATCACAGATAAATTCTTCAACTTCTCCCCACTGGTCTTTTCTTGCTGTTACTCTTACAATTTCGTCACCTTTCATCCATACAACAGCTTTTCCTGAACATTTATCACATTTACAAGAAGCGTTCATTGGTTTTGTAAACCATACTCTGCTTGCAAAACGGGCTGTTCTGTCTGTTAATGCTCCTACAGGACATACGTCGATAACGTTTCCGATGAAGTCATTGTCTAAGGCTTTATTTAAATAGGTAGAAATTTCAGCGTGATCTCCTCTGAAAAGAATACCGTGTTCTCTTGTTTCTGTAAGCTGGTTTGCTGTAAGCACACATCTGGCACAAAGAATACAACGGTTCATGTTCAGCTTGATGTTGGGTCCAAGATCATCAGCTTCGTAAGTATTTCTTTCGAATTCTGTTCTTGTACTGTCTACACCATGTTCATAACCTAAGTCCTGAAGGTGACATTCTCCTGCCTGGTCACAGATAGGGCAGTCCAGCGGGTGATTAACCAATAGGAATTCAGTAACCGCTTTTCTTCCTTCCTGAGCTTTCTCAGAAGTAAGGTTTTTTACTTCCATACCGTCCATTACATTGGTTCTGCAGCTTGCCACTAATTTTGGCATAGGACGAGGATCGGCTTCAGATCCTTTAGATACTTCCACAAGACAAGTTCTGCATCTCCCCCCACTGGTTTCCAGTTTGCTGTAATAACACATCGCTGGAGGTACAGATTTTCCACCGATTTGTCTTGCAGCTTCCAAAATAGAAGTACCTGGCAAAACTTCAGTAGTTTGTCCGTCTATAGTTATTGTGAATTTTTTAACTTCTTCGCTCATATTGTATGCTTTAAGCTTTATGCATTCAGCAATAGGCTTTGTTATTTATATTTTTTCGTATTAAATGTATATCCAATTCCCGCAAGGACCTGTCCGAAAACAAAATCCTGTCGTGCCTTATCAGGTTTATTATTTAATGTAGTTTTGATATCCCACATATTAATATAACCGGCTTTTCCTTCTACTCTTAGCATCCAGTTTTTCCAGAAAACTAAGTTAAGACTGGATCTGATATCGGTTCCCATACCTGCAACGTGAAAGCGGTCACTTCTTTCATTTCCAAAAAGTTTGACATTACTTTTTGGAAACATAAACCCAATCCCGGCACCATAAGACCATACTAAATCTATATTTTTCTTATGAATAAGATTTTTGTATTTCTCAAGACCTAAATTTTCATAATTTAATCCGTCTGTATGTTCAAAAGTAAGAAACTTCTCATCTGCCAGATTTACCTGTCCGTTTTGCACCATTGCTGCATATTCAGGATCTGAAATATGTCCTTTAAAGTTAACAGTTTGATTTTGATCCATCACATATTTCATGTGGTCAATCCCTAAAACAAGTGCTAAATTATCTTTAATAAAATATCCTATTCTGAAATTATACTGCGTTACGGTAAACCAACTTGGATCAAAATAAACAATTCCAAATTTTGTAGGTCTGTCTTGTGCTGATACGTTATTCAATTGAAAATCGTACCCGTTTCCCGTAAAATGGATGTCAGAATTACTGAACGCGCCTCTGTTCCAACCATAGAAAACGAAAACCTGACCTTTCTTACTTAATGGATTAGGCTTCTGTTTTTTTTCTACTTGATCAGCAGGAGCTATTTCCAGTTTATATTCTTTCTCTAATGTATCTTTTTTAACCTGCCCAAAAGCAAGTCCCGACATCATTAAACCAACAACTAATAACTTCTTCATTTTAACTATGCATTTTTTTCTACAGCCGGAATAGGATCTGCATAATGTGCCAATCCATAATTTTGTGTCTGAGACAATTCAGGGTTTTTTACATGCCACTCGAATTCATCTCTGAAATGACGGATTGCTGCTGCAACCGGCCAAGCTGCTGCATCACCCAATGGACAGATTGTGTTTCCTTCGATTTTTCTCTGGATATCCCAAAGAAGATCGATGTCTTCCATTTTTCCTTCTCCTTTCTCGATTTTCTTCAAAATCTTGTACATCCATCCCGTTCCTTCACGGCAAGGCGTACATTGTCCACAGCTTTCGTGGTTGTAGAATCTTGCCAAAGTCATGGTGTGATCTACAATACACTGGTCTTCATCCAAAACGATGAAGCCTCCTGAACCCATCATCGTTCCGGTAGCAAAGCCACCATCTGCCAATGATTCATAGTTCATATATCTTGGTTCTCCGTTTACTGTTCTCAGTAATAAATTAGCAGGAACAATCGGAACAGAGCTTCCCCCAGGGATACATGCTTTTAATTTTTTTCCGTTGGCTATACCTCCACAATATTCGTCAGAGTAGATGAATTCTTCTACTGTAATCGTCATATCTATTTCGTATACACCAGGTTTATTGATATTTCCACAAGCTGAAATCAGTTTCGTACCCGTAGATCTTCCCACTCCAATTTTAGCATATTCAGCACCTGTAATATCAATGATTGGAACGATAGCTGCAATAGACTCAACGTTGTTTACCACTGTTGGTCTTTCCCAAAGTCCTTTTACAGCCGGGAAAGGTGGTTTTAGTCTTGGGTTACCTCTTTTTCCTTCAAGAGATTCAAGCAATGCAGTTTCTTCACCACAGATGTATGCTCCACCACCTCTTTGAACATAAATTTCACAATCGAAACCTGTTCCCAGGATGTTTTTACCTAAAAATCCTGCTGCTTTAGCTTCTTCAATAGCTTCTTCTAAAATATCAGGAATCCATGAATACTCTCCACGGATGTAGATATAAGAAACATTGGAACCCAAACAGTAAGATGAAATCAACATTCCCTCAATCAATAGATGAGGAAGAAACTCCATTAAATATCTGTCCTTGAATGTTCCAGGTTCAGATTCATCCGCATTCACAACAAGGTGTCTTGGAACACCTTCAGGTTTTGCCAAAAAGCTCCATTTCATTCCTGTTGGGAATCCAGCTCCACCACGTCCTCTTAATCCTGAAGCTTTTACTTCTTCAAGAATTTCGTCAGGAGTCATCTTCAAGGCTTTTTCAGCTGCTGTGTAACCTCCCTGTTTACGGTATGTTTCAAAGTAGCGAATACCTTCTATATGTGCGTCTTTAAGTAAAAGTTTTTTACTCATTGTTTATTATGCTTTTAGCGGTCAGCTATTGGCCTATGGCTTTTAGCTTATGGCTATTTTTAATTTGTTAAAATTTATTTAGTCTAAAGCAACCTGTCCCTGTCTGCAAAGATCAAGGATTTCATCTACTTTTTCTATCGTTAAATTTTCATGAAAGAATTTCCCCAGTTGTAACATTGGTGCATATCCACATGCTCCAAGACATTCAGCAGGCTTTAATGTAAACATACCATCTTCGGTAGTTTCTCCATCCTTAATATTCAGTTTGGTTCTGATATGATCAAGGATTTTTTCGCTTCCACAAACCATGCAAGGTCCGGTTCTGCAAACTTCCAAAACATATTTACCTACCGGCTTCATATTAAACATGGTATAGAAAGTAGCCACTTCATATACTTCAATCGGTTGGATACTTAATAGTTCGGCAACATAATCCATCACAGGAACATCTAACCATCCTCCGAATTCTTTCTGTGCTAAGTGAAGTACAGGAAGAAGAGCAGATTTCTGTCTTCCTTCAGGATATCTTGCGATAATTTTATGTACCTGTGCTAAACTTTCCGGTTTAAAAGCTATTGTTTCGCTCATTTTATTTGGTTGTAAAATGTACATTGTACAAAGTACAAAGTATTTATTAACTGTTTATTTTTTTTCAAGTACATTGTACATCCTACATTGTACTTTTTACAATTTTATGCGTCTAATTCTCCCGCAATAATATTCATACTACACATCGTTACAATGGCATCTGAAATTACAGAACCTGTAATCATTTCAGGATATGCCTGATAGTAGATGAAACATGGTCTTCTAAAGTGAAGTCTGTAAGGGCTTCTTCCTCCGTCACTCACAAGATAGAACCCTAATTCTCCGTTTCCACCTTCTACAGCATGGTAAACTTCTCCTTTCGGTACATCAGTTTCTCCCATTACGATTTTGAAATGGTAGATCAATGCTTCCATCTTTTGATATACATCTGCCTTTTCCGGAAGATAAAAATCAGGAACATCCGCATGGAATGGCCCTTCAGGAAGATTTTCGTATGCTTGTTTGATAATTTTAAGGGATTCCCAGATTTCCTGCTGACGAACCATGAAACGGTCGTAAGTATCTCCTGAAGTTCCTACAGGAATAATAAAGTCGAAATCTTCGTAGGAAGAATAAGGTTGTGCAACTCTTACATCATAATCTACACCTGCTGCACGTAAGTTTGGACCTGTAAAACCATAGCTTAAAGCTCTTTCGGCAGAAATAGCTCCTGTACCGATGGTTCTGTCCATGAAAATTCTGTTTCTTTCTAATAAGGTACCGAATTCTTTGAATCTTGCCGGGAAGGTTTTTAAGAAATCCTGCAATAGCTCATGGAATTTTGGAGTGAAATCTCTTTCAAATCCTCCGATTCTTCCCATGTTGGTAGTCATCCTTGCTCCACAGATCTGCTCGTACATATCGTAAATACGTTCTCTTTCGATGAACATATACGTAAGACCTGTAATAGCTCCGGAGTCCATTCCGGTTACCCCATTACAAATCAGGTGATCACCGATTCTGGCTAATTCCATTAGGATAACACGCATATAGTCTACACGCTTTGGAACTTCTACACCAATCAGCTTCTCTACTGTCATGTGCCAACCTAAGTTATTGATAGGGGCAGAACAGTAATTCATACGGTCAGTAAGGGTCGTAATCTGAGAATAGTTTCTTCTTTCAGAAATTTTCTCAAATGCTCTGTGGATATAACCTACCGTTTGCTCAGCATGAAGAATTCTTTCTCCATCCATTGTTAGGATATTCTGAAAAATCCCGTGAGTCGCAGGGTGGGTAGGTCCTAAATTGAGGGTATACAGTTGTCCGTCAATTTGTTCCTTACTTTCGTACTGGTTTAGTATATTAGATAATGAGTTATCTTTCATAATGATTGCTTTTAGCTATTTGCTCAGGCTATTGGCTGGATGCCACTGGCCATTCGCTTTTTATCTTCCAAACATATTATCGTCCTTGTCGGTTCTTGTACCATCTTCAAGTCGATATTCTTTCAACATGGGGTGGTATCCAAGATCTTCCATATTCAGGATAGGTCTAAGATCAGGATGTCCTTTAAATTTAATTCCATAGAAATCAAAAGTTTCTCTTTCCATCCAGTTAGCTCCGGCATATAATTCTACAAGAGAATCCACTTCGATATTTTCTCTGGACATGAAGATTTTCAGACGTAATCTGAAGTTGGCCATCATATTATGTAAATGATATACGACACCTATTTCCTTGTCCGGGAATTCAGGATAATGAATTCCACAGATATCAGTAAGGAAGTTAATTTCTAATGATGAATCTTTAAGATAGTGGATAATCTTCTTGATATCTTCTTTCTTTACCTCAATGGTCAGCATTCCATACGGCTCTGAACTTGAAATAACAGATTCCGGAAATTCTCTGGTGATCGCTTCTAATACAAATTCGTTTGTCATTTCCGTTTAGTTGCTTATGTTGTAAGAATCTAATAATTTCTGATATTCAGGCATGTCTCTTCTTCTGATGCTTTCGCTTTCTGCAAGAGCCTGTACCTGCATTACCCCTTCAATAATCTGTTCTGGTCTTGGAGGACATCCAGGAACATAAACGTCAACCGGAATAATTTTATCAATTCCCTGAAGCACGGAATACGTATCAAAAATACCACCGCTGGAAGCGCAAGCTCCCACTGCCACTACCCATTTAGGCTCAGCCATCTGAGTATATACTTCTTTTAGGACTGGTCCTAATTTCTTTGATATAGTTCCACAAACCATCAGCATATCTGCTTGTCTTGGAGAGAAAGAGTTTCTTTCCATACCAAATCTTGAAGCATCATAAGTAGGGTTCAGGGTAGCCATAAACTCGATACCACAACAAGAGGTTGCAAATGGTAACGGCCAAAGTGAAAACTTTCTAGCCATACCGATTACACTGCTCAGTTTTGTTGCGAAAAACCCTTCTCCTTCATATCCTTCGGGAGCAGGTGCATCTGTTCTTATTACTGGTTTTTTATCTGACATTTTCTTTGATTAAATATTTAAAGATTAAAGCATTTAAAAATTTAAAATCATTCCTGATTTTTTTGATGATTAAACCATTCAACCTTTTAATGTTAAAATTTATTTATCCCAATCTAGTGCACCACGCTTCCAAACATAGAAAAACGCCACGAAGAAAATCGCAACGAATGTAAGTACAGCCAAGAATCCTTCTAAGCCGAATTCTCTGAAGTTTACTGCATAAGGATAAAAGAATACGATTTCAATATCGAATAGTACGAACAATACCGCAGTCAGGAAGTACTTGATAGAAAAC
>Ga0207709_10000135_pt1:5000-107498 | contig 107498 bp, 91 predicted proteins | sample KBSM34metaG_FD_184397 | JGI IMG/M metagenome (GOLD analysis project Ga0207709, IMG submission 184397) | Miscanthus rhizosphere microbial communities from Kellogg Biological Station, Michigan, USA - KBS M3-4 metaG (SPAdes) (version 2) | ecosystem: Host-associated > Plants > Roots >... | reverse complement strand
GAGCAACTCGGCCCAAGGCACTACCTGCTCCATCTCTGCAAGAAATATTTCGCGCCGAGTTTTCTTCTTCTTGTTCGCATAGGCCAGCGCGGCAAATGTTGGTTGACTCATTCGGCAGTTCTCCTTTGGCTGAGCTGCCGACATTTTAACTTGGTTGTCGACTAACTTGAGGAAACTTATTCAGAGCTTCCTTCAGTTTGTCGCCAAGTTTCGACAAGCTAAAGCTTGTCGGACATCAAACTGCTTTGCTACCTCAGCGTCAGGTGGTGTCCCACTTCAACTTTGCGATCCTTGTCGTCTTAGCGCCTTTGCCTGAAATCGACCTTTCGATCGAATTCTGCTCACGCAAAGACGCAAAGAAAAACCGCAAAGTCGGACACTGACGGAGTCGCGGCCGTCAATAAAGGCTTTGCCCCTAAAGATGCCCTCCCCCACGGTCGGGCTTCTGACACGCTTAGGCTGAATACCAGAGGACCGCGAAGAAGTGACAAGTGGTTCCGGCAATAACCATCAGGTGCCAGGCAAAGTGCGCGTAGCGAATTCGATGCGCCGCAAAGAAGCCAACTCCTGCCGTGTAGGCAATACCGCCAGCCAGGATCCAAGCGAGTCCGGCCAGCGGGACCTTCTGCAAAACCTGAGGTGCCGCGATTACCACCAGCCAACCCATGGTGAGATACAGGCCGACCGAAACCCAGATGTAACGCGTGCCGAACACTGCTTTCATGGTCAGGCCGACCACCGCCAAGCCCCAGACCAAACCGAAGATGGTCCAACCCCACGGGCCGCGCAAAACACCCAGCGTGAACGGAGTGTACGTGCCGGCGATGAGGATGAAAATAGCACTGTGGTCCATCAGCCGAAAGAACCTCTTGGCGCCGTTATGAGTCAACGCGTGATAAAGCGTCGAAGCGAGATAAAGCGAGATCATTGAGACCGCAAAGACGCTGACACCCACCATGTTCCAGGCGGTTCCGTAACGAGTGGCGGCGACGATAAGAATCGGTGTAGCGGCAATCGCTAAAGCCAATCCGGCTCCGTGGCTGAGGCTGTTAGCGACCTCTTCGCCGAGGGTTGGCCTGGGTTCCAGTTTGTCGCTTACTTCGGCCATAAGTTGTGGCCATTGTACATGATTATCGGCAGTGGCACAGACTTTAGTCTGTGAAATCTCAGGGTGAATCACAGACTGAAGTCTGTGCCACTGAGCAGTCGACTGTATCCAAAGATTCATACTCAAGGAACGATTCGTACAGTAACGAGACAATGGGTGGAGCATCGTCTGCCAGATCGTCGAGGCCGGAATACTGGGTTGGGCTTCGATGAAAGCGTGATGAAAGGGCGCATAGTGCAATTCTCACGCAATACTATGGCAATTCGCTGACATTCCAAATCGCAGGCGACATCGCGATCATCAATTGCGTCGTAATTAAGCTCTCTATCCCGGCCAACTCTTCCCAGCATTTTGAGGCACGATACTTCAGGAGGCTTTATGAACAGAATTAAGCTCTGGCCACACGGCATTTTGATCGCCTTAGGCGTGGCAGTGTTGGCAGGCGTTGCCGCGGCGTTGTGGTTCAAGTACGAACGCTCGGTCCAGGCCAGCGGACTGCCGAATGCGGCGCGCATTGAACGCGTCGATGGACAAGTTGGCGTTAATCGAAGTTTGGACAGCGAAACAAATGCGCAATGGATTGAGGCACGCGCCAATACACCGGTAAGTGTCGGCGATCGCATCTACACGAAAGAGAATTCGCGGACCGATATCGCTTTTACCGGACGAAACGCCGCGACTATTGATGCCAACACTTCGCTCGACATTTTAGATTTATCAAAGGACAGAACACAGGTTGCTTTGCGAACCGGATCGGCGCTCTTTGACGTCGGATCGATTACTTCCGGTCAGCTGTTTGAAGTGGCCACACCATGCGGGGCGGTGGATATAGACGAGCCCGGCATCTATCAGGTGGCGCTTGATTCGAACGGAAATGCGACTGCGACGGCCTTCAGTGGCCGTGCGCAAGTGGCGGGACAGCAGGGAAGCGGCGTGATTCACAAGGGCGAGGTGTTGAGCGTTCCCTGTCAGGAGGGATCGTCCGCTACGGTCTCGCGGGTAAATTACGATCAGGCGGGCACGTACCTGGATAATCACTTCCGGTCTCGCTATCCGCGGAAATACGACGGGCGCTATCGCAGTTACTATACTTATCGGGACGATCCTTACTATTACGATCCCGCTGGAAGCTACAACAGTTACAACTATGTTTCGGACTATGTTCCCGGTGCTTACGATCTTGATGATTACGGGGACTGGAGTTACCTCAACGACTATGGCTACGCCTGGCATCCGCGAGTCGATGCCGGTTGGGCGCCGTATCAAGCCGGTTATTGGGAGATGGATTATCCGTACGGGCTGACGTGGGTTTCGAATGAGCCCTGGGGTTATGCGCCTTACCATTACGGTCGTTGGGCCTATGCTGCAAACGAATGGTTCTGGGTTCCGGAGTCGACGACAAGCTATCCGACCTATTCGCCGGCGCTGACTGCATTCATTCCGCTCGGCGATTCGAGTGTGGGGTGGGTGGCGTTAGGACCCGGAGATCCTTACGTGAATCGTTACTACGACCCATCATGGCAGCCGGTTTATCTGACGACTCCGACGGTCACCGAGCGATTCGTTAACATCAGCGTGCCGGGCGCGGTGACGGTGGTGCCGGCCCAAAGCTTTGGGCAGGTAATCGATCGAAGAGACATCATCAGAGTTGATCCGCAGGTTGTCACACGTGCTCGACCAGTATTGGACCCACTGACCGTGAGTGAGTTTCGCCAGACTGCGCTCAACACGCGGCGCGCGGAACGTCGCTTCGACATGTCTCAAGCCGTGGCGCGGCGCCTGGATAGCACGCCAGTCGTGGTGGCGAATACGCCAGCGGCGCGACCGTTCCGGCGGGATTTGGTGTCAGCCATGCGCGCAGAACCGTTGCAGGCCAGGGCACGGCGTCAGGAACTCAAACTAAGAGACGAACGCGCAGCAACGGCGCCGCAACCACAGCCTCAGGCGCCAAATCTCTCCGCCGAGCAGGCGAGAGAAAGACAAATGGCCGATCTGGCGCGACAGGCGGCGCGTGGCGATCGAGGAGCACGACAACAGATTCACGAGTTGCGGCGGCAACAAGTCCAGCAGGGGCGAGTCGAAGACCTGGCGCGACAGGCAGGCCGAAGCGATCAGGGCGCCCGACAACAGGTGCCGGAGTTGCGCCGTCAGCAAATGCAACAGGCGCGAGTTGAAGGCGTAGCAAATCAAAAAGCACAGGGCGAGCGTGTTGGTCAGCCAGTGCTGCCTGCGCAAAACCAGCGACAAGTGATGCGGCAGCAGCAACAGGCCCAGCGTGAAGCTGCCCGGCAGCAAATGATTAATAATCAGCAGCTGCGAAGGACAGAGCCTTCGCGAGTCCAGAACCAGCGGGAGGTGAAACAACAAAGTCAGCGGGCTCAGCCGCCGGTGATTCGAACTGCGCCAAACTCGCAGCCGTTGCGACCTCAGCCCCAGCCACAGGCTCAGCCACGGCGAAAGCCTGAGGTTCAGGTTCAGCGGCAGCAGAGTCAACCGCGGGTAATGTCTGCTCCGCGACCGCAGCCGATGCTGCAACCACAGCCACGGCCGCAGATGGAAAGGCGCGGACCACCTGCTCAGTCACAGGCTCAGCCACGAGCGCAGCAGCAACCGCGTCCACAAGTGCAGGCTCAACCGCGAGCGCAGCCACAGGCGCAGCCAAAGGCTCAGCAGCAACAGCCCGCAAAGGGACAGGGCAAGCCGCCGAAGAAGCCTTAGACGAACTCGGTACGCACGCTTCCAGCGTGCAGGTTTCGGAGGGGCTTTGTGCCAGGAAGTGGATCCGATTTGGGTCGAGCCCGCAAACACTGGGAGCGCGGGCGTCTCGCCCGCTATGAGCGCGAAGCGCGAACCAACTTCGTTGAGCTTTTGAGAACTTAGGGCGCTACGCTTTTGCGGGCGCCCGCGCTCCCAGTATTGACTTGCGTCGTGACTCTAACGACTTTGGGCAAAGCACGCCGGAGGCGTGCGTACCGTCTACTTCCGGGTCAATACTTTTGCAGTGAACGATCCTTTGATCACGTTCTCGCCCGCGGTCAGATCGACATCGCCTGAAATTGACTCAGCGGAAGCGGAGGTTACTTTGACCTCGCCGGTCACGGTGCTGCGATCGAACCAGACCTTGGTGTCCGGGCCGCCTTTGCGGGACACGATGCCCACGGTTTCAACTCGCATGTACTTGTCTGCTTTGGCTGAGTAGGTTCCCGCCTTGAGTGCCGACTTGTCGTTGCTGCCTTGCTCTCCGATTAAGCTGAACATGACGCGCACTTGCTCGTCCGACGCCAGAGGTTTGTCCAGCGTCATCGCAAAGTTACCCGCGTCCAGATCGTAGTTCGCGACATAGACATTGTGGGCCGAGGCGGTGGTTATCTTGTTGTTGATGTCGGTGAAAGTTTTGGTTACGGCAAAGGCGTAACTGGATTTGACGGCAAAATCCTTTTCGCCAGTGGCCGCTGATTTGATGTGCAGGCTGTGACCGCCCGCGCCTTTCCCGCAACCCACGAACAGCAACGAAAGAGCCATGGTAAGTAGAAATAAGACACAGACGACCCGCGCAGAGGCGCGGCGACGATTAATGTATCGGGGCATATTTGTTCTCCTGAAAAGAATTTCACTGAAGCTCACGTGCGGTTCGGATGAGGCGGTCGCAGGGGCTTTGTACGGGATAAACGTGTTGGAGTCAATGCCGTGATGTCGGTACACATGCCTCCCGCGTCACCAGGGGCGACTGACTTTGCTGCAGCACGCCGGAGGCGTGCGTACCGAGTTCTTCAACCTTTTGGCGCCACGTAAGTCCTTCTCGCCTTCACCACCAACTTGCTTTTCGCAGGTTGATTCGGCGGCGCAGTTACGTCCAACTTCAATTTCCGGATCGAGCCGTCGCGCGTCTTGTTCGTAGAGACAAACGCGAGGTTGTATCTGCTGCGCAGATGATCGATGAGCGTCTGGAACGTGGTCTCGAGCTTCCCCGCTTGATCAGAGAGAATCTCGCCGCCGGTTTCGTTCGCCAGCGTCTGGAGATCCGTGTAGGGAGCCCGGCCCAGTTTGCCCATCCGCGTGGCCCAAATCATCATGCCATTCTCCAGTCCCTGGACCGGGTTTTTGGGGATGATGCCGCAAACGACGGCGCCTGATTCGAAGATTGCCTGCGCCGCAGATTTGCCGGAAGGCCCGTCAAGGCAGTCGAAGGCGCGCGTCACTCCGGTAATCACAATCACCACGCGACGGCCCACGGGATTTGCGGCTTCAATCAGGTAACTTGCGGCGTCAGACATGACTTTGTTCAGGCAGTGTCCAGCCTCTTCTTCGTGAGGCGGGATGCGATTAAGCGCTTCTTCGATCAGCATTCGATTGCGGGTGAACCGCTGCACCATGGTCGTCGTGCTGTGATAGGACATCACTGCTACTTCGTCGACAATCTTCAAACGATCGATTGCCTCACGGGCCGCGCGATGGACCTCGTCGCCGTACGGATCGAGACAGCCGCCCCGGTCAATCAGCAGGATGACGGACAAGGGCAAGCTGTCCTGGCTGAAGTGAGTGATCTCCTGCCGGGTTCCATCTTCGTAAATCAGAAAGTCTTCCTTTTTCAAGTCGCCGACGATTCGGGCCGTGTCTTTCTGCAAGACCAGGGCATCGACTTTCACCAGATCGACATCGACTTTGACCACTTCCTGTGATGCGGGCGTGGCGCCGGCGTCGTTCTGACTAATCAATCCGGAATTGCGATTGGCGTTGACCGTGCGCTCGCGTGTTTGCGACGTTGCTCTGTAGGAAAAGATGAGCAGCGGTATGACGACTGCCATTGACGCGAACAGGAGAAAAGAAAAGGTTAGGTTGCGACGTCTCATAAGCTCCCTCCGAATGTTCGGGTGCAGTCGCCAGACAGAAGCTTTGGGTTTCTGCTTTTGACTGCCTTCTGAGGGGAGAGTGCTCTTTTGGTTTTACGCGGAACGTTCCGCGTGGGTTTCAATGCCGGTCAGCTGAAAAAGACGTTCTGGATGGTCGAACCGTTAACGCGCGCCATCATGCAGCCGCTCAGGTAGTGACCTAATTTGTAGGGGCGTCCCTCAGTGGGCGCCCGGCCTTCTCACGTCGCAGGCAAAAAGCGGGCGCCCACTGAGGGACGCCCCTACAAATTGGGCCACCACCGCCGCTTAGAAAACTACCGTCGGCGGTCGCCAGGTTCGCGAATCGCCCAGCAGACCTTTTTTTGTATTCACCACCTCGAGCCGCACGGGCCGGACTTCGATCAGTGCATAGCTTTTGTCACGATCCGGATAGAAAGCCTTCCAATCTTCCTTCCAATGCCGCGCTTTTTCCTGTGCGTCATTAACCACCCTGGCCGTCCCATGAATTGTGACATAGGCCTGATTTTCACGATCAAAATAATAGAGAGTTACGCGCGGGTGGCGGCGGATTTCGGCGACTTTGCGGCTCAGGGGATTGGTGCCGAACCAGACGGCCATTTTTTCATCCGGCGCAAATGCATCCATAGTTCTGGCCTGCGCGCGGCCCGACTTGTCGATGGTGATCAAGGCGCAGTAGCGCGTCGTCGTCATGATCTCGCGGGCCTCGGCAATTAGCTCGTCTTTCGACCACTGACGTTGCTGTCCGGAAACTGAAGCGAGAGTTCCGGAACAAACCAGCACCACGACGGCGCTAAATCGAATGCTGAATCTGCTTAAACGCATTCAAGTCTCTGGTCAAACGGGTAGAGGTGCAGTTTGATGTCCAACAAGCTTTAGCTTGTCGAGGCTTTGGCGACAAACTTTAGAAGTCTGTCGGACATTTATTCCGTCAAACAGCTCGAGTTGCCTGTTCCGTCACACATGTTATTGCCTCGGAAAGCGGAGGGCCGCCTCTTTCGCTCTCATATGAATGGCGTATGGTCTCCTTGGGAGGCGGCGATGGCCATAACGGCAGACGCCGGCCGAGCGCATGCCTGAGAACGCACGATCGAAAATATTGTTCGTGGTCCCATTCGACCTCGGCCATTTCCAGAAGGCATTCGATGAAATCGAGTTGGCCGCAATCATGCGCGTATCGGGCCGCGGTTTCGTACTCCCTGACATTTCGGCTTTCGAGTTTGCCCGCGCCATACATGGGGGCCAGCCAGCCCATCACATGGCAAAGCACCCCCAGGGTTCTGCCGACAATCGTGGCGCGCACCTCGCGATAATTCTTCGGGCCGCTTCCCAGCTTGTTAAGCATCTCGCCAATCAGGCTGCGGTGACGCCATTCGTCTTCCTCAACGGTGCGGATCGCTTCGCGCTCGTCCTCGTGCTTTACGGAATGCCAATGCCCTCGATAGGCGTACGCAGCTGCGAGTTCGCCTGAGTATGCCAACTGAAGAATGGCGATTAGCTTCCGTCGACTCTCGTCCGCCGTGGTTACCATGTTTTGCGAATCGGATGTGCTTCAGTATTGAAAATAACTTTGTCGAAGTCGAGCGTCCGCGGCGGCGCGAAGAGCAGGTAAAAGTACTTGAATGTTTCGGCAAAGAGAAAGCTTTGCATGGAATCTGATTTTTCTTTTGTCACAACGCTCTTGAGCGCGGCATAACCTTCGTCGGTGCGACAGTGTGTCACGAAGTCTTTCCACATCATCGCCGCCATTTCCTGATAATGTTTGGCGTCGAGGTCGCTTGTCGATTGCGCGCGGGACGCGCGCGTACCGGCGTAATGATAAAGATAATATGTCGATTCGACGATCTCCGGCCGCAGGGGATAGCCCGCCGACTTAATTTCCATCGTCAGATAATCGATCTCTTCCGGCTCGATACCTTGCTTCATCCACATCTTGTAAGAAGATTCCTGAAGCAGACTCGCTCGATTCAAGTCGCCGGACATCGCCAGGACTGCCGGAAAGAAAGCATCAAGTGCGCCGTAGGTGGTATCGGTGCGTTTGCCGGAATTCATGTCTGCGTGGCCGTACCAGAGCTCAGGTTTGACGCGGCCTTTAGTTTCGTCTCGCAGATATTGATTGATCGCCGCGATGCTGTCGTTCCACATCCGCCGGCAATCCTGATCATTGAAAAGGATTGCGCACTTCAAGAGATATTCGTAATAACTATCAATCGCGCCGCTAATGTGACTGTCGGTATTGGTCCATTGCCCGGTCTCGACGTTGATCCAGGTCCCGACCAGACCGATTGACGAGCGTCGTTTGTAGATCTCTACCAGCGCGCGTTTGGCTTTTTCGAAAAAGACAGGTCGATTGGTCAGCTTCGCCAGCGTGCCAAATTCGATTAGCAACGTTCCGGCTTCCGCCGGGTTCGTTACATTGCCACGCACTTTTCCGGTCTTGAGATTCACGTACCGATAGGGCAGACCTGTGGGTGATTCGAAGACCGGCAACAGGCGATTTCCCAAATCCTCGGCGAGATTCAGCAGCCGTTTGTCGCCGGTCATCTGATAACTCGAAAGCAAACCGCCCAGCAGTCGAATCGTGATCTCGAAATTCTGAACGTCGATGTCTTTGTCGAAGGAGAGATTCTTTGCGATGTGTTCGCGGGTCTTGTCCGCCTCGTCTTTCAAACCCATGATGATCATCGTGTCGAGCGCATCGACGGGCGTCATCAGAAGTGGTTCGGCATACCAGTCGTGGTAAGTCCTGGTCAGCGGTTTCAGATCGTCATGGTTCCAGGCGTATTTCTTGTAGCCGTTCCACGCGTGGAGAAATTCTGCGCGAACCTGTTTCTGAAGGTTGGCGCGGTTCTGTGAGAACGACGGCGTTGCCGTTAGGAGCAAAAGACTAAGCACAAACAGTCGCCGAGCAACCGACTGCCGGTAAACCGTGGTTAAGTTAAGTTTCATCTTTTCGTACCGACGATCTTGTGGGTAGCGCTAATTTAACTTGCACGATCAAGCGGCTTTGCCGCAGCACAAGGCGGTAAGCCTCCGGCCTACCGGCAAGCTGCTTCTCTCCTAATTTGCGGCTGTGCCGCCGTTCGAGGCGCAGCCTCAATTCGTTTTCAATCACCACCGGAAAGGCGGAGCCTTTCCGCCATGTGCGGCGGCAAAGCCGCGACACTCCCGATTCATCCCCGACCTTATTCCTGTTGGGGCTTGATTACCTGTTATCTGCACGCCGGAGGCGTGCGTACCGGATCACTCCGCCCGCACGCATACATGCGTCGCCGGAAAGAGTTTGGCAGTCTCAGATCGCGCCAGCCAGACTACCAGGGTGTAGATGCCCGGCTCTTTCCTGCTTAATTCAATCGGCGCGCGGAAGGCGCCGGGGCGAACGATCTCAATAGTACCGCTGGTCCCGTCGTCATACATCTTATTTGGCGGCAGCTTCATATAAAGCGACGAGGTGGGATTCTCAGGCAAACCGTATGGTCGGGGTGTTGCCAGCCAGGTTTTTGACGGAGGAGACGGCAGACGTTCGTAGAAAATGTCGATCCCCTCGATCGAATATTTTGGATCCAGGAGCCGGCCGCTCAGGACGAAACGGCTCTGCGGTGGCTTAACCGTTGGATAAGGGTCGATGTTCACGTATCGCGACACGTAGACTTCGCAAAGTCTGACGTGAAGTCCTTCCGTCGCCAAACCGAATCCAACATGAGTATGCTCCGGCGTCAGAATCGTCTGGCGATGACCGTCATTTGGTGGGACCTCTGAGTACATCGCCTTGTGCATCCTGAGTGGCGCATCAGCAAAGTCGTCGGACGCAAACGGTGCCGAGTAATCTGCCGCGGCATCATTCTCGGCAGTAGCGTCGGTCCCGCCGGCGAAGGCGTAACGGTGATAAGGCTTCCGTCCATCGAGGCCCCAGTGATTGAGAAAGTTGTTTTCGGCCATCTCGGTCGCATGCAACTGGGCGACGTCGTTTGCCAGTCTATCCAGCCTCAGGCCGCTGAGACCGTCTTGCCCGCGTTCGCGATTAACCTGGTCCAAAAGCTTCGCTCGCAGCGCATTGATGTCTTCAGCGAAGGAACTCTCGCTGTGAAAGGGCGAGTGGGCCCTGGCGCTGACGCCGAGGGCGAGCAACGACATGCTGGTTTGTTTCAGGAATTGGCGACGGTCAAATTCGCTGGCCATTTGGTTACTCGCTTAAGAATCCTTTTGGCGAGAATTAGTTTGCTCAGACCTTCTAAGATTCGCGGCTCTCAATGCAAGCCTGGGCGCCGACAAATCCCTTATCTCTCGGTGACTTTCGGAGCCAGAAAATCAAAGTGTAAATTCCGGGTTCACTCTTTGACAGGCTTACTCTGACACGAAACTTTCCGGCCGGCTTCCAATCAAAATCCCCCGTACCGCCATCGGTGTAGGTCGTGCCCGCGGGCACCTTCGGACGAAGGTGCAGATACGCATCCGGCAAAGAAATCGGCTTTGGGTTCCGGCGCAGCCATTCGACAGACAAAGGGCCCGGTAACGGCTCAAAGCAGACGTCAACCCCAAATAGAAAATGATTGGAAGTCAGGTGATTGCCCGTCAACACTACGCTTGATTTAGGCTTTGCCCTGGTGATGAAGGGATCGAACTGAAGATAACGCCCCAGATAAAGTTCATCCAGCCTCAGACTGCGGTTCTCTAACGCGATTCCAAATCCTACGTGCGTGTGGTAGGGAAAGAGAATCGTTTTACGATGACCGTCCTGCGGCGGCACCTCGTCAATCATCGATTGGTGCATATCGCGCAAATCATTGAGGACACGCAACGGCGAAACTGATCCGATGCCCTCAGCTGATGAGCAATTCTCCTGGACTGCGTCGGTGCCCCCCGCCAGCGCGTAACGATGGAAGGGTTTGAGGCCGTCGGTCCCAAAGTGGTTTATGAAGCCGCCGGTCACCATGTCACGCGCATGCCGGCTGGCGACCTGAGAAGCGAGTTCATCAAGTTTCAACTGGCTCAATCCTGCGCCGGCCCGCTCGGTATTCACCATTTTCAAAAGCTGTTCGCGTGCCAGGGGTAGCTGCTCATCGTTGAATCGGCCGCGCTCAATCAAGGTTTGGGCGCGCATCAATGCGGGCAGTCCCAGAACCAAAGGGGCTGTAGTGATCAGGAAAGATCTCCGGTCAATCATGGGCCGATTCCGGTTCGTACGCGCTTGCCTCCCTCTCCCGTTGGGAGAGGTTTGGGTGAGGGCCTAGCGCAAAACTGCACCCACAACGTTCCTGCGGGCTTCAGCCCGCAATCAGTTCAGGAGGTTCTTCACATCATTAACGGCGTTGAATTGCCTGGTTGCTCGTCTCGATGACGGGCTAAAGCCCGGTGAACTATTCTGAGCCTGTCGTCCTAAGCCCTCTCCCCGACCCTCTCCCAACGGGAGAGGGAGCCAAACTGTACCACTACGTCGATTCCGCTCTTCTGAAATTAACCAGGGCGCGCTTCATAGGGTCGCGTCTTTCGCGAGAGAGAAGCCTTTTAAGCTTTACGGCTCTCGATGCAAACCAGCGCGCCGGGAAAGCCTCTGTCTGAGGGCACACGCCTCACAAACAACACAATCGTATAGATGCCAGGACCTTTGTTTAGTTTTACCGGCGCGCTAAATCTGCCGCCTCTTTCCCAATCGAAATCGCCAGTCGCGCCGTCTGAGTATCTGGTCCCGGGCAGGGCTCGCGGGCGCAGTTGTGCGTAGTCTTCCGGTAATGAAACCGCTCGCGGACTCCGCAACCAATCAATTTCGGGCGGCGCCGGTAAAGGTTCAAAGAAGACATCCACCTCGTTCAAAAAGTGGTTCGTATTAATCATTCTGCCCTGGACTGCAACTATCGAATCAGGTTTTGCCGCTCTGGGAATCGGGTCGAGGAGAACATAACGCGCCAAAAATAATTCGTCGAGCCGTAAATTGTATCCATTAAAGCCCAGCCCGAATCCTATGTGGGTGTGAAAGGGATCAAGAATGGTTTTGCGGTGACCGTCCCTGGGCGGGACTTCCGCCATCATCGAAGCGTGCATGTCCCGCAGGTCTTCAAAGATTCCCTCCGGCGTCAACGACTGAATGTTGGTCGCGGCCGAGGCATTCTCCTGCACCGCGTCGGTGCCGCCGGCAAATGCAAGCCGGTGATAGGGTTTGCGACCGTCACTGCCCCAGTGACTCATGAACTGACCCCGGGCCATGTCTTGCGCATGCTCGGTCGCGACCTTGGTGGCGAGAGCGTCGAGCTGTAGTTGACTCAAACCGGCTTTCAACCGGTCAGCGTTGATGAGATTGAGAAGTTGCTCGCGTGCCGCGGGCAAGTCATCGTCGTTGAATTTCCGGCGCTGGACAGCGGTTTGGGCTTTAGCGAGCGCCGGGAAGCCGGCCACCAGCGGCGTGGCGATTTTGATGAATGAACGCCGGCTAATCATCAGTTACTTGCGACTGGTTTCGCCTCTGAGTACACTCGTTGCGCTCTTCTAACTCAAATTTGCAGAAGCTTAACGCCAGTGATGGCGCGCGTACCTAATTGCGATGAAGATACACGAGTACCAGGCGAAAGAGTTACTGAAAAAATTCAATGTACCGGTGCCGCGCGGAATCGTGGCGCACTCGCCCGAAGAGGCCTTTCAGGCAGCCAAAGAGTTGGCCGTCGAACCGGTGGTGGTCAAGGCGCAAATTCACGCCGGCGGCCGCGGCAAGGGCGGCGGCGTGAAGTTGGCAAAGACTGCCGACGAAGCGCGCGAGTTGGCCCAGAAGATCCTGGGGATGAAACTGATCACGCACCAGACTGGCCCGGAGGGAAGGGAAGTGCGCGTGCTGCTGATTGAAGAGGGCCTGCCCATCGACCGGGAGTTCTACCTCGGAATTGTGCTCGATCGCGCCAGCGGCCGGCCGGTCTTCATGGCGTCGGCGGCAGGCGGCATGGACATCGAAGAGGTGGCCGCCAAAACCCCGGAACAGATTTTTAAGGAGACCATAGATCCGGCGGTCGGCTTTAGATCTTTTCAGGCGCGCAAACTGGCTTTCGCCCTGGGTCTGCCCAACGAATTGGTTTCTCAGGCAGTGAAATTCATGCAGACCCTCTACAGCGCTTACGAATCGATGGATGCCTCGCTGGTCGAGATCAATCCCTTTCTGCTGACGAAAGACAATCGCTTGATTGCTCTGGATGCCAAGATCACCTTCGACGACAACGCGCTGTTTCGCCATCCTGACTTTAAGGAACTGCGCGATCTGAATGAAGAAGAGCCTTTGGAAATCGAAGCTTCGAAATTTGATCTCAATTACATCAAGCTCGACGGCAACATTGCCTGCATGGTCAACGGTGCTGGTCTGGCGATGGCCACGATGGACATCATCAAACTGGCGGGCGGCGAACCGGCGAACTTTCTGGACGTGGGTGGTGGCGCTTCGCAGGAGCGCGTCGAAGCTGCTTTTCGCATCCTGCTGGCTGATCCGGCGGTGCGGGCAGTGCTGATAAATATTTTTGGCGGAATTGTGCGCTGCGACATGGTCGCGCGCGGGGTGGTGGGCGCGGCCAACAATCTCGGCATCAGCGTTCCGGTGGTCGTGCGGCTGGAAGGGACAAACGTTGAAGAAGGCCAGCGCGTAATTCGCGAATCGGGATTGAATTTCACAGTAGCCAACGGCATGAAGGACGCGGCTGAGAAGGTCGTGGCGTTGGCGGGATAGTGAGAGAAGCAATGCGTGCTTTGCTTCAGGAGTCGATCAGTGTTGTGAAGAATTCTGTTCTCAGTCTGCGGAGCGGACGTCAGTATAAAGCCTGGGGCGTGAGCCCCAGGTTACGAACCAGAGTATCAATTGAGCCCGCTCCGGAGTCTGTCGGAAAAACCGCGTAGCGGTGAAATGTTTATAGAAAACCAGACCCCAATGAGACTTGGCAGCTCGTCTTTCGCCCATAAATGGGCTCCCGAGATCAATTGGGATTGAGCTTTCTATAAACATTGCATCCCTACGGGATTTCCCGACAGACTCCGAAGCGGGTGAAAGCCCCCAAACTAATGTGGCTGTCGCCCGCTTCGCACGCTCTGTTCGCTCTTCCTGACGCGATCCTGGGGCTGGCGCCCCAGGCTTTATGCTGACGTCCGCTCCGCGGACTTTCACCATTCAAGAACTGGCGTGGAAACTCAGAATGTCAAAAACAAACATAGCGTGTGCTCAGATCGATTGTGTTATCGGCCGGCCGGAAATTAATCGCGAGAAAATAATTAGTCAGACGCGCGCCGCTGCCGAACGCGACGCCAGCCTGGTTGTCTTTCCCGAATGCGCCTTTACCGGCTATGCCTTTGAATCACTGGCAGAAGCCGCTCCCTTCGCGGAGACAATTGCTGGCCCCTCATCAGAAGCGCTCGCCAACGTATGCCGCGAGACCGGCATCTATGCGGTTGCCGGTTTTATCGAATCGGCCGGCGGTAAATTTTACAACTCCGTCATGCTGGCAGGGCCGGACGGTTTGGTTGGCAGCTACCGCAAAGTCCATCTCCCGTTTCTGGGAATCGATCGATTTCTCTCACCGGGCGACCGCCCTTTCGAAATTTTTGAATTGCCGTTTGGCAAAGTCGGGATGAATATTTGTTACGACATAAGCTTTCCCGAGTCGTCGCGCGTGCTCAAGCTCATGGGCGCAGAGTTGATCGTGCTCCCCACAAACTGGCCGCCGGGCGCGCGGCGTTCACCCGAGTTCGTCGTCAATACCCGGGCCCTGGAAAATCATCTTTTCTATGCAGCGTGTAATCGAGTAGGCAGCGAGCGCGGCTGGGAGTTTATCGGCCGAAGCAAAGTCGTGGATTGCAACGGCGATACTCTGGCCGAGGCCGGCGTTGAAGCTCAAGAGTTGCTGGTGGTCGAGATGGATTTGCCAGAGGCGAACAACAATCGCATCGTCAACGTACCTGGGGCTTACGAAATAGATCGCCTGGAGGACCGCCGGCCTGAGATGTATGAGTTGATTAGCGAGCCACGGAAGTCATCTCTGAAAGAAGCCCGAGTGGCAGGCCATAATGATTGATGGTTGGACAACCGTGTTCGCTGACGCCGCCAAATTACGAATCACCATGTTTCAGTCCGCGAAGCGGACGTCAGCATAAAGCCTGGGGCGTGAGCCCCAGGTCAAGTACCAAAATTAATTGAACCCGCGAAGCGGGTGATAGCCCTGGCGATAACATTCGTGGAAATGATTCGGCTACCGCACGCTTCGCGGGCTTTGATCGCTTTCCTAACGCAATCCTGGGGCTCACGCCCCAGGCTTTATGCTGGCGTCCGCTCCGCGGACTTTCAGAGTTAAGATCGGGCCGCTGCTTCGCAGCTCGTTGAAAGGCTCCCAAACACTTTCGCTCCTTAGGAGCGAAGCGAAGTTGGATTGTTGCTTTGAGAAAATTAGTCAAAATACTTGTCCACGTCTGCCGCTTTGGTCTCGTCGCTCTTTTTCTGTTCACGGCGGGCGCAAAGCTTTGGATTCTCAAAGAATTCGCCGGCAAGGTCGCAGAACTCCTCAGTTCAATGCAGATGAACTACGAACGCTGGCAATGGCCGGCGACGATCGGAGTCATCGTCATTGAAGTCATAGTCGCGGCGTTACTCATCGTGCCGCGCACAATCAGAATTGGAGCCGTGGCTGCGGCTCTACTGCTAATGGGTTTTAGCGGCTTTGCGCTGTACTACACTTATGTCCTGCACGGCGAGGCGCTCGAGTGCGGATGTTTTGGAAACATCATCGGCAGTCAGTTGGGCGTGAAAACAGCGCTGCGCAATCTTGCTTTGCTGATTCCTGCGATCATCGTGTTTTTCGGAACGCGGAAGTCAGCGCCATCTGCGTCCGTGATTGGCTAAGAAAGAACCGAGGGACTTCTTGATCCCATCTGCTTACGCAGATGGTACTGACCCTGGTGCCGGACGCTGCTGGATCTACCGGAGTCAGTACCATCCGCGTCAGCGGATGGGTTAAGGAAGTCCGACATGCTTGACGCGGACGGCACCGTGTCAGAAGCCCGACCGTGAGGGACGGCCGGTCACGGTGAAGGCTCCTAATTCCCCACGTGCTTCAAAGCCGACTTGCCCTCCCTCACGGTCGGGCTTCTGACAGGTCGTCCGAATTCCCGAACCCAAATCCGAAATCATGTCTCACGATCTGGAGTTGGCCTCGAGATTGTTGATACTCTCTGCCTCGTCTGGTAACCAGCAAACTCCATGAAACAAATAATTGTCCTGGCCTTATTGTCGATCACCGCTCAAATCGTCACAGCCCAAACGACTTTCCACGGAAATAACGCGCGGACGGGCGTCTATCAATCGCCGGGTCCGAAAACCCTAAAAGGCGTGAAGTGGCAGTTCAAAACCGGAGGGACCATCGTCAGTTCGCCTGCGGTGGTTAACGGCGTCGTTTATATCGGCAGTTCCGACGGAGCTCTCTACGCCGTGGATCAAAAGAGCGGGCAACAGAAATGGAAGACCGGAACCCGCGGGCCGGTGGCCTCGTCTCCGGCAGTGGCAGAGGGCCTGGTTTTCTTTTTGAGTTACGACGGCGGCTTTTATTGTCTTGATGCGAATACCGGCGCTCGCAAGTGGCGATATGCGACTGGATACGAAAGAAGATTTGAAGCGAAGCGGTTGCACGGCAGCACTCCTTCCGAACAGACCGTGCCCGATCCGCATGATGTGTTTTTGTCTTCACCCGCGTTCCTCAATGGCAAGGTTTACTTCGGCAGTAGCGACGGAAACTTCTATGCCCTCGAAGCGAAGACAGGGCTCCTGCAATGGAAGTTCGAGACGAAAGGAATCATTCATGCCTCGCCGGCGATAGTAGGCAGAACGATTTACATAGGCAGCTGGGACAGTTACCTGTACGCGCTGGACGCCGAAAGCGGCGCCGAAAAATGGCGCTTCAAGACCGGCGAAGATCCGATCATCTATAACCAGGTTGGCTTTCAATCGTCACCGGCAGTCGTGGACGGCATGGTTTATGTCGGTTGTCGCGATGCCCATCTCTACGCGATCGATGCGCAGACCGGAAAGAAGAAGTGGGACTATCCGACGAGCAAATCGTGGGTCAACGTCACTCCCGCGGTCTTCGACGGTTCAGTGTATTTTGCCACCGGAGATACGCGACGCTTTCACGCGGTGGACGCAGCGACCGGCCGCCTCAGATTCACGGTTCCGGTTATCACCGTAATCTTTTCGTCTGCGGCCGTCGCCGACGGCCTGGCCTACTTTGGCAATCTCAACGGCAGTCTCTATGCGGTCGATATCAAATCAGGAGCAGTCGCCTGGGAATTTCAAACAGAGGCTTCAAAGAAAGATCCGCTTCAGTTTCTGAATCCGGATCGTACGAGAAAGAATGAAGTGAATATCTTCGAGTTCAATGATTTCGAAGACATGTACGTGTACTGGTACAAGAACTTTTCCCTGGGAGCGATTGTTTCGTCGCCGGTAGTTGATCAGGGTGAGCTATATTTCGGAAGCACGGATGGAAACTTGTACGCGCTGTACTAAGGTCGCCTTTGATGTGGCACAGACTTTAGTCTGTGAAAACACTGGCAATCACAGACTGAAGTCTGTGCCACAAAACGACCAGGTTGCTACCTTCGTCTCATCCTGGCAATTTCGTACCGGGTATTATCGATCCGCTCCTGCGCGTCCGGATGATCTGAGAACAACGAACCCAGCAAATCCGAATCGCGCTCCTCGATCTTCAACAACTTCTGAAACATCGTAATCATGCCCTGCGGGTCCATACTCGCACCCGGCATCGATCGCACGCCGAGAAAATCTGCCTCGCGTTCTTCTTCACGCGTGTGCACCGTCAGCATCAGGGCCCCGCCCATTTTTCCCAACGCTACGCCCAGGTCCCGGGCAATGCTCCCGGCGACGCCAGTGAGTTCGCCGAGAGAGGTCGCAATGTCGTCGTACTCCCTCGATTTTTTCAGCGTCTTCAGACTGTGACGCGCGACTACGTGGCCCACTTCATGACACAACACGCCGCCCAACTCATCATCATTGGCCATCCTCAGCAGGGCCGTCGTGATGTAAATCTGCCCACCCGGAAGCGAGAAGCCGTTGATTTCACGACTCTGGATCACGTGAAACTTGTAGGTCAGGCTCGAGCGCAGACCGGCGCGCGCGCAACGTTGGCCCAGGCGTTCGACTCGGTCCAGACCCGCGTTGGTCAGGTTGTACTTCTTGGTGACTTCGCGATGAAGCTGCACGCCCAGCTTGATTTCTTCGCGCTCGTTCAATAATCCGGCATTCGAATAACGGGCGTTGCGAAAATCGGCATAAGGATCGTCGTATTGGGATGACGGGGTTGTGCTTGACCGAGCGGATTCGGTCGGGACCGCGTTTCCGCGCTGGACCGTTGCAGCGAAAAGCAAAGAGATTACGAGTAGAGCAGAGGGGAATATGCGTATGCGAGTTTTCATTGATTCGTTCCTGGAAACCTTTCGAGGCAGCAATGATAAGCGAAAAGCTATGATTGGCAGAAACCCGACCGTCAGGGAGGGTGCATTTCAGGCTGTCCAAACATGGGCACCCTCCCTGACGGTCGGGTTTCTGCCCCGATCTTCGTGACGAAGCAACTGCCCTCCTTTTGCTGACACCGCCAATCAGCTAACATCGCGCTTATGTCAACACTTTCCTTCTGGGGCGCAGCCGGCACCGTGACCGGATCGAAGTATCTAATCGAATCAGAGCACGGAAGAGTGCTCATCGATTGTGGCTTGTTTCAGGGATTAAAGGAATTGCGTCTGCGAAACTGGGAAGAGCCGCCGTTCAATGCGGCGTCAGTCAACGCAGTAATCATCACGCATGCTCACATCGATCACACCGGCTATTTGCCGCGCCTTGTCAGGCATGGATTTCGCGGACCGGTTTATTGTTCGCGGGGCACGGCCGAATTGATGAAAATTCTCCTGCCTGACGCGGCCCGTCTGCAGGAGGAAGAAGCCGACTATCGCAACCGTCACAAGATCACCAGGCACTCGCCGGCCCTGCCCCTCTACACCGAGGAAGATGCCCGTGAAGCGCTGAAGCTGTTGCAGGTAGTTCCCAACACCGGCGAACAGTTCCGGGTGGTGAAGGGATTCACCGCCGAGTTTCGCATTGCCGGTCACATTCTGGGATCGAGCCAGGTCCTGGTCCATGTCGAAGCCGAAGAGCCGCGCAGCGTTTTGTTCTCGGGCGACCTGGGCAAATACGATCAACCAATAATTCGTGATCCCGAAACTCCGCCGGCGTGCGACTACCTGGTCGTTGAATCAACTTACGGAAATCGGCTGCACGATGTCGAACGTCCAAAGGAGGCGCTGGAACGGATTATCAAAGATGCCGCCGCGCATGGAAGTGCGGTGCTGATTCCGGCCTTCGCCGTGGGCCGCGCGCAGGAAATCGTCTACTTCATTCGCGAACTGGAGAATGAAAAACGCATTCCGGTGTTGCCGGTTTGCGTGGACTCGCCCATGGCGGCTGCGGCGACCCAGGCGTATGCGCGACGAACCGAAGAGCAGGACGAAGAATACGCAAAGGCCTTGAAGACTAATCCGACGCCTCTGCGCACGCATTCGATGTTGGCGTGCTCGACCCGTCAGGATTCCAAAAAGATAAATGGGATGGAGGGCGCCCGGATCATCATCTCGGCTTCAGGCATGATGAACGGCGGGCGCATTCTGCATCATGCGCTGCGTCTTCTGCCGGACGAGAATGCCACCGTCGTGTTCGTCGGCTATCAGGCAGCGGGCACAACGGGCCGCCGAGTTGCCGACGGCGAAAAGCAGGTAAAGATCCTGGGCCAATGGGTGCCGGTGCGCTGCAAGCTGGAAAAGATTGGCGGCTTCTCAGCTCACGCTGACTGGAAAGAAGTTGTCCGTTGGCTCGAAGGCATGCCCGCGCCGCCGAAAAAGGTTTTCGTCACCCATGGCGAACCCGAAGCCGCTGAAGCCATGGCAAGTCGAATTCGCGAACGTTTTGGTTGGACCATCGAAGTGCCGCAGTATGGCGAGAAGTTTGAACTGTCATGAGAACCGTATGCCTTAATCTTGTGGTCGCAGATTCCTGACCCATCATCCGCACGGCGCACGGAATAATTACACTTTTCGCAGAGAAATCCTTGGCTACGGCCAGTCGTTTATGATACGGTTCGCACGAATTACCGGGCATTGCCCAAAACCTAGTAACGAGCGACTTCCCATGCCTACGTTGCGTCTCACTAAGTCTGCTGTTCAGGCAAAACAGATCGTGCCGTAGAGTGGCCGCCGAAGTCGTGGGTTCGCCAAACTTCGTCATTGGCGGATGGCTTCGTCGAATCGGTTTCGAATCTACGAAGTCGTCCCCGCTAACTGAAGGTTCAACCAAAGGACGGGGCCCCCAGGGACCCACAGCTCAGCAGGAGAGGTACATGACAGCTGATGAGCAAAAAGCAAAACATCTGGAAATGATCCAGGCGGTGGTCAGCCGATTGGCCGGGAATTCTTTCTCAATTAAGGGATGGAGTATCACCCTGGTGTCGGCGCTGTTTGCCCTTGCGGCTAAAGACGCCAACGTGAGATATGCTGCGCTCGCGCTGCTCCCGGGCTTGTGCTTTTGGGGATTGGACGCGTACTACCTGCGGCAGGAACGACTTTACCGGAAGCTTTACAACGCAGTTCGCATTGCTCCGGCCCTGGGTAATCCACCCACGGTCCTGGATCCATTTTCGATGGACACAACGCCGCTTGTGGCACAGGTCGATTCCTGGGCTGGGACAGTCGCTTCCAAAACCATATTTTGGTTACACGCACCAATCGTCAGCGCGGTCGTGGCGGTCATGATTTATGCTGCGACCCGTTAAGGCCGTATTCAAGATCAATATGCTTCAAAATAATTTAGAAGTGATTGTGCAGTACCCCGAGCGAGGTGGTTACCGTTGCCGCGGTTTTCGCGGACTTCATCTCACGGCTCCGGCTTACATTGTCTTTGATGGTGCGGAGCTTGCCGATCAAGGCGTAGCCAACTTGCTCGGAACCGGGTTTTGTCAGGAGTTGTTGCGCTACGTCGGCGCCGGCGAGGAATCGTCCATGCCGTGTGCCGCACTTCTAGACCAGGTCTCTTGCCACGCGACCAGAGAGCAGACGTGCCGAAAAATTCTGGTGCGCCCTGCCGCCACTGGGAATCTGCCTCAGCCTGGAACGTGGCCATCTCCGTCCGCCGAAGCGCTCTGGTTGAATAATTGGGGCCAGGCAAACTGGGAAGTGATTCCCGCGATGCCCGCAGGAAGTCGGGTTGCATCGAACCTGCCTAAGGAGTGGCAAGGCATCAACGTTTTCTTTTGGACCCGGCATCCCAGTGAGGCGCTTTGGGCTGCGATGCAGCGCGCCGGTCTGACGCCCGAGGAAAGCCGGTTGTTCATCAGCTACGTGCGGCGCGATACGACACCAGTTGCGGATCAATTGTTTAGGACCCTTACCGAACAAGGCTTTGATGTCTTTCTCGATCGTTGCAGCGTTCCCGTGGGCGTTCAGTTTCAGGAACGTCTAATGCAGGATCTCTGCGACAAAGCCATGGTGGTATTTCTCAATTCCGCGGGAGTCTCCAATTCTCACTGGGTGACGGAGGAAATCGCGCTGATCAAGACCTACCGGCTTGGCTTATTAGAATTGCGGTTTCCAGGTGGCCAACAACGGCTGGACATCGATCCGGATTTCACGCAGAAGCTTGACGATCCCAGTGATCTGGAGCCGGCCGGCCCGGCGTACGCGCCGGGAGAGCAAAAGCTTTCAGATGCGAGCTTGCGCAATGTGGTCGAGCGAATTAAGGAATCACATGGGCGCGCACTGCATCGACGGCGTTACGAATTGATAGACAACTTCGCGGCGGCGTTGACGGCTGCCGGCAAGTCGGCGCAGGTGCTTTCAGATGGAACCTTCGTCCTTCCAGCGAGCGCGTCTCATGGGGAAACAGTCGTCGGCCTGACCACGCGACTTCCTGAGCTGGGCGACTTCTGTTCCTTACATCAGCGAGGCGGCATTTCGGCGACGCGAACCGGCTGGTTGATTAGCCCTTCACCTTTTTTTATCGCGCAGCGCCAGGCTCATGTGTCCTGGCTTGGCGGCTTGAGCAATATTCAACATGCGAACGAGGCGCAGATGACTCAACTGGCGGCCAACCATTAGTTCACTTCAAAACTACGATGGATCCCACCCTTACAGCGAAGTCACGCTTGCACGGCGTTACGATTTTCCTCAGCGCCAGCATCCCTACGCGTGAACGCAGCGATGAGTATAAGCGAATCCCGGAGGCGCCGCAGCAAATTGAAGAGGCGGTTGTTTGCATAGCACGGGCGATCTTTATGGAAGGCGGGACGTTGGTTTTTGGCGCGCATCCCAGCATCTCGCCGCTGGTCGCACGGGTAGTCGATCATTACTATCTGCCGGCCGCCGCCGAGGAGCTTCCTCGCGAACGTGGCCCGGAACGCGACGATTCCCAGTGGCAGAACCCGTCGCTGGTGATTTACCAAAGTCGTGTGTGGGAAAAGTACTGGGCCGAGGCGACCGAGCGACTAACTCGCCATCCCCTCGTAAGAGTGATCTGGATCGATGCCGAACCCGGAGAAACTGTGAACCTGGAGATTAAAGATCGAGCTCAAGCTCCCAAAAGCATGAAAAAGATGCGGGAATCGATGATTGAGCAAACCTCTCCGGTGGCCATGATTGCCATTGGCGGAATGCGGGGAGTTTTTGACGAGGCCAGAATTTTTGCGAAGCTTCGACCGAGTCAACCCATCTTCACGCTCGGGACTACCGGGGGCGCTGCGGCACTATTACCGGAGAACCCCGAATACGGGAACCGCACTCGCGTCGTGGATCGCGGTGTGGAGGATCTGGTCCGCCGTTTCTGGGGACAACAGAGAGAACGAGAACCAGGCAAACACGAGGCTGCAGAAAGTCGCGAGGCATTCTATGTTCCATATGCATTCATTGCCCATCGGATCGTTACGGATATTGTGGAGCATTCCGAGTGGCATAAAGATAGGCAGCCTTAGGAGCTGACGGCTGAGATCGACGGCCAAACACCAAGCGGCATTAGATTCATGGTTTTTCGGGAGAACAGATGAATTCGCCTTCTGACAAATCGTCATACGACAAGTTAGACGACAAGTCGGTTCTTAGTCGTCTTGTCTCGCTGTCTTCGACGAGAAGTTGGGCGGATTACTTTGTTCTTATTGTTTTTATTGTTGCTAGTTCTGTGGGCGTTGCATATCGTCTCTATCAGTACAAAACCGGACAGCAAGTCAGTAGGCTTTCGCTCCTGGGTCTCGCCCTCACGACCTTAACGGCCTCTTTATTTATCGGTTTCCTGCTGGTGCGGAGGAGCTTCTCCATCAAAGAGTCCATCCATTCGACGTCGTCAACTCCAATGTCGGAGCCCTCAAGTCAAACATTGCCGTGGCTGTCCTGGATGGTGGGCGGCGTCGTAATCGTGGGCTTGAACGGTTTGTCATACTCCATGTTCAATCTGCACGGGAGTCTCTGGTATTTGGCGGCAACTGCTTTCGCGCTCCTGGCCTTCATGCTGCTTCCCATCATCGTGCGGCGATCCTACACGCGGCTTCGCGAACTTGCACTTGAGGAAATAAAAAGTACGGAGTTGAAGAAAATTGACTTTGAATCCTATGACGTGATTCAGCAGCTAAAGGAAGAAAAGGCGCAGAGTGATTTTGAGGCGAACATTCGTTCAAAGATAGTAGTCGAGCGTCTGGAAGCCAGAGAGATGGTTCTTTTCCCCAAAGTGGTTTGGAATCTACAGCCTGGTGTGAATGTTCTTTTGGGACGTAACGGTTATGGGAAGAGCTTGATTCTGCGCACGCTGGCCGGCACGCTCCAGAATGAAGAGGACGTTGTAAAAATATTGCTCCGAGAAAATGCCCAAACAGAGGGGGCGTCAGTCGAAATCAAATTAAAGCGCAATAATGAAGATGCTCTCATTCGAAGGGATATTTCACGCTCCGTCCAGTCGGTTGGAAAGATACCCCTGCTGGCGATACCGGATTCGCGATTTCTCGATCGCTCTCAAGAGGCAATCACGCCCGAAGACAGTGAGACTTCCGACCTGAGGATCTACGGCGCATACCACTTCATGCATCAGAAACCCTATGGCTCCGTCGTCCGCGCCTTGATGTATGAAATCTGCCTGGACTATTGGGAGCATGGCAGAAGCTTCAACTTACCCGTTTTCCAATTTTTCCAGAAGTGCGTGAAAGGGCTCACCGACTACAATTTTCAATTCAAGTCGATCACGCGCAAGGGCCGCACCGGTTTTGAGATTCGGGTACTGACAGAGGGAAATGACGAACCGATGCCGATCCAGTATGCGTCCCAGGGCACCCTTTCAGTGGTTGCCATGTTTGGATTGATTCGGAGTTACGTCCGATCGCTGTCGAACAACTCCGATGATGAGGTGATCCAGACCGGTTCGGCAATCGTTCTGATTGATGAAGCCGATGCCCATCTCCATCCAGCCTGGCAGCAAAGGTTTACTACCTTGCTCAAGGATCTGTTTCCCAATGTACAGTTCATTTTGTCTGCCCACAGCCCGCTGTTCGTCGCTGGTTGTTGGAGAGGAGAGGTGGCGGTCTTGCAGCGGCGCGACCCGAACTCTGCCGTAAGCAAATTCACCCTGAAACAACCAAATGAGGACTTCGTGGGAGCGACGGCAGCAGAGCTTTACAAACGGATTTTCGAGATCGAGGAGCTGGACGATACTTATCTCGAGTACGCGACCAAGGCCACGCTGCGCTCGGAAGCAGGGAAGAGAATTGAGGAATTGAGCGAGCGGATGGAGAGCGGAAAACTCTCACCTGAGGAATTAAAGGAATTAGGCGATCTTGAGCAGGAAAACCGGCGCATCAGTCGCGCGGTCCAGGTCCAGCAGAGACGACGAAAAGAGAGCGACAAGGATGCGCGGATTGAAGACTTGGAATCGAAGATCCTGGAGCTCAAGACCCAACTTGGGAAACGCAACGAGGGAATGGCGTCATGAACGAGCTACGCAGGCGGCTGGTGGATTTGTATAGCGGGGGACCGGTTACGGAAGTCCAATCGTCTTCTGCTTACCAGGACCTTTTGACTGAGCATAAAGGGGACCGGGTGTTTGATGCGGAACGGGATATGGTGCAGGAGTCGCGCGAGTGGGTCGACAAAAGGCTTAGCAATAAGCCTTCGTACAAGGATCAAGTCGCCAGCGCATTGCGACTTCTGCGCACGTCCAAAAAGCCAGAGCAAACCGAAGCTTGTCGCGAGTTGGTCTTGCAGACCTATGGCACCCGCTGGGACGCGAACCAGCGTAAGTACTTTGAGGACAAATCCCTCGTCATCATGGAGGCGTGGGACTATTTTCTTTCTTTCACGAACCACAATCCAGCCAGGGGACAACTAAACCAGGTAAATAAAAACTACAAATATTTCATCAGAAAATCGATGCAGCGGGGAGAGTTCGAACGCGCCAATTTGAGCGAGCGAAATTGGCTGGCGCATACTGTCGATTACCTGCTTACAACGGAGAGCAATCTTAACGGTTTCTATTATCCAGAACACGAAGGAGACAACGCCATCGTAGAGGAGAAGCTCCGCACGAACTGCCTTAAGGCCTTAGCCTTCGTGCAGTTGGTGCAGCGAGACATTTTCCATTACAACGCCGACGGTTATCCGAACTGGTGTTTCTTCGAGTACGAGGTGGTGCGGCAGCAGAGTGCCGATCGTATTCTCTTTGTTCAAGTTGACCAGAACATTCCGGCAGAGACATTCAATCCCGCGTTTGACGATTGGTATGCGGCATTCAAGGCTAGGGATCCCGTGAAGCTTACGACGACCCCGACCTATAGGGAGGCGGTCATCCTGGAAAACGAACGCAAGATAACCGACCTGGCAGAACAGATCCAGAGTGCAGTGGATCGGATTTACCTTGAGATTCCGGATTGAACCCGACTATATGAACGTCAAGGTTTCGTTCCTCGTAACGCCTTCGCCAGTTCAATCCGTTTTTCCAGGTCTGTTTTCAGCGCCGGATTAATCTCCAGACAGGCATCGAAATCTTTCTGTGCGCGCGCGTCCTCATGTTTCATCAACAGGGCCAGGCCGCGGTTCATATGTGTATTCGGAAGGTCCGGGTTGAGCTCGAGGGCGCGATCGAAATCTGTGATGGCCCGGTCGAACTGACTGAGTTTCATCAGCGTAGTGCCGCGTCCGTGCCAGGCTGCGGCCATTTCAGGTTTTAGCTGAATCGCCTGGTCGAAGGACGCAACCGCGGCGAAGTATTGATCTTTTGCCATTAGCAGATGCCCCAGCAGGTAATGTGACTCGGCCCGCCGAGGATTGAGTTTCAGCGCCACCTCCAGATCGCTCAGCGCCGCCTCGAAGTTCCGGGCGTCCAGCCGCAATTCGGCCCGATTGATATAGGGCTCCTCCAGGCGATTGTTGATTGCGATTGTTCGATCAAAATCCGCGAGCGCCTTTTCACGATCTCCTTTTGATCGATAGGCGGCTCCCCGTCCCAGATATGCCTCTGCCAATCCCGGACTGATCCGGATCGCCGCATTGAAATCTGCGATTGCTCCATCAAAGTCGTGTTGCCGGTGACGCACGACGCCGCGATTTGAGTAGGCCACGGCGGTGAAGGGATCGATTACGCTAATCCGTCCGGCCTCACTGGAAGTAAGGCTGTTTGCTTTCAAAGGATCAGACGACGCCGGCTTTCCAGAATCGAGATGTGAACTGATCTCGATCGCGCGGCTGTAGTTCTCGAAGGCCACCCCGAGGTTTCCTTCCGCGAAGTTTTTCACTCCCTGTTGAAAGTATTTCTTCGCCGCGTCTGGCGTCTGCGCCTGGGCGACGACGCAGGAGATCACCAGAAGAATAGTAATAACGGTTAACCGGCGGTAACGCATTGAAGCACCTCCTTGAAGAAAACCAAGTGATGGAGCGCGACCGTCACGGTCGTTACCCCAAAGCAAGCGGGAGACTTCCTCTTCAGTCCGAGCTTTCAGTTGTGACCGGAGCCTGACCGTCTCGTTCACTACTCCAAAGCAAGCGGCGACGCTTGCGCTCCAGTCGGCATTGGGGCTCCCGCGATATCAGCTTCGACCGTGGCTTTCACGGGCGAGAAGCCCGGGCCACTTCAACTGGTGCCGTTATTGAAGGTTGATTGCCGGTTAGGCTAAGATGCGGACCGGAGACGATGCATCTTGAGCGCTTTGCGGCGATCAAACTTGTGTTGTCAATAGGCCTCGCTGCTATTCGAGTAGCAGCGGGGCTTCTTCCTTTAGAACTAAATACGCATCGGTGAATGAGTGGTTCCCGCAAATACGGTTTGCGATCTCATCTTCACAATTCTTTACAATTCGTACTGCGGAGTTAGTGAGCCTCGATCGGAAAAGGTTTCACTTCGGGCGAGCATTTTGCGCGCATCGAGCCGGTTGTTATACTTCGCGGTGCTTTTCAAGCCCAGCGATTCAAAAATCAGGATTCAGAGCCGAATAGATGAGCATTCTCGTTGACAAAAATACGCGCCTCATCGTGCAGGGCATTACCGGCAAAGAAGGCACGTTCCATACGAAGCAGATGGTCGAGTATGGAACGAACGTCGTCGGCGGCGTAACGCCCGGTAAAGGTGGCACAACGCACGAAGGCATTCCCGTTTTCAATACGGTTTCGGATGCGGTGAAGGAAGCCGGGGCGAACGCTTCGGTGATTTATGTGCCGCCCGCTTTTGCCGCTGATGCCGTGATGGAGGCAGCGGATGCGGGCATTCCCGTCGTCGTCTGTATCACTGAAGGCATCCCGGCGCTCGACATGGTGAAGGTGAAGGAATACCTGAGCGACAAAGGCACGCGCTTGATCGGCCCGAACTGCCCGGGAATTATCAGTCCCGGCAAATGCAAGATCGGGATCATGCCGGGCCATATTCACAAAGAGGGCCGCGTCGGTGTGGTCTCGCGTTCCGGCACCTTGACGTATGAAGCAGTGGGTCAATTGACTTCGCTCGGCCTGGGCCAGTCTTCGGCAATCGGCATCGGTGGCGACCCGATCGTGGGAACATCACACGTTGACGCGTTAAGACTTTTTCAGGCTGATGAAGAAACCGATGGCATCGTGATGATTGGCGAGATTGGCGGCACTGCGGAAGAAGAGGCGGCGGCGTTTGCGAAAGCGAACGTGACCAAACCGATCGTCGCTTTCATCGCCGGACAGACTGCGCCCCCGGGACGACGCATGGGCCATGCGGGCGCGATCATCGCCGGAGGGAAGGGGACTGCGGCGGAAAAGATGGCGGCGCTGACCGCGGCAGGAATTCATGTGGTGAACTCGCCGGCTGATATTGGCAGCGCTATGCAGGAAGCTTTGACATAAAATCCCGCAAAGGGTCTGAGGGATTGCGTTTGATTCACACCGGGCTTTAGCCCGGTGTCACCCTTGGTAAAACCTGGAAACCGTTTTAACGGTTTTTCAGTCTGGCGGTTGACTCACCAACTCGTATTCAGCACGCACTACGTTGTAACCGGAAGGAAAAACCGTTAAAACGGTTACGCCTTCATATCGTGGTTCGACACCGGGCTAAAGCCCGGTGTGAATGAGATTTCAGAGTCGGGTTTTTGAGGCTAAGCTGCTGGCGAAGAATTCCGAATTTCGATCTAGAATCTTGAAGAACCTCTCGTCATTCCATCGATGAAAATCTGCCCGACTTGTCGGAAGACCTACGAAGACCCTTCACTGGTCTTCTGTCTTGATGACGGCGCAAGCCTGCGAGAGATCGGCGATTCCGATCCGGATGCGACTCTTTACCTGCCCCAATCTCCCGGGCCGACCGTCAGATCCCCTGACGCGAGTCCGCGACCTACTGTTCCCGGCCAGGCGACGATTACGGCGCGGCCCGACCAGTATCAGGTGGTCACACCTCCTCGAGCCTCCGATTCCGAACGGGAATCAAAATCGAAGAGTGCTTTGCCGTGGATCTTTGGAATTGTCGTCGTGCTCGCTGTGGCCGGTGTCCTGGTCGCGTGGTTGGTGACCAGAAGTGGTGACAGTGGTCTGACGAAAAACGAGTCGCCTACACCGCAACCCAGCGCCTCAGCCATGCCGACGCTGACGCCGAAGGTTGAACCAACACCGATGTTTGCCGTTTTGAATAACACGAGTTTTAATGGTGGTTCGCGCATTACCTTTTACGCGAGCCCAAGTTTCGAACAATGCCAGACCGATTGTGCGGCCAACGCAAACTGTCAGGCCTGTACCTGGATTCGCCCGGGCGCTTACAACCCCGGCGATTCAGCCATGTGTTACCTGATGTCGTCGGTCACTGACAGAGTATCGGGCGCTTGTTGCATCTCGGCGGTGCGGAATTAGAAGTTCAATAACTAACTAATCATTCATTATCAGGAGAACCGTGTCAGAGCAAATTGGAGATCTAACATTCGCAATTATCAAACCCGACGCCGTGGGCGCCGGCCACACTGGAAAAATCATCGATCGAATCATCGCCGGCGGCTTTCGCATTCGCGCGCTGAAGATGATTCATCAAACGCGCAAACAGGCTGAAGGCTTTTACGAAGTCCATCGCGGCAAACCTTTCTATGATGGCCTGACCGAGTTCATGTCGAGCGGGCCTTGCGCCGTGATGGCCCTCGAGAAAGATGGCGCGGTGAAGGCCTGGCGCGACTTGATGGGCGCAACCGATCCGGCAAAAGCCGACGAAGGAACTATTCGTAAAGAGTTTGGCGGATCAGTAGGCGAGAACGCTACGCACGGTTCTGATTCTGACGAGAACGCCGCCATCGAAATTTCGTACTTCTTTAGTAAGCTGGAATTGCTTTAAGAATGTGCTTTGTTCTTCGTCCTTTGTGCTTTGTTCCGAGGCCTCGATTATTTGCACTTTGGACGTTTCAAAAGCGACGCCATCTAAAAATCAAAGTTCAAAGTTCAAAGATCAAAGGACGTCTTTCAATTTATGAAACGCTGCCCAAACTGCAACCGCACCTTCGAGGAAGACTGGCTGGCCTTTTGTACTCAGGACGGCACCACTCTGATTGACGAATCTCCGCCGAAGAAGGACGACCTGCAAGCGACCATGCTGGCGCCCGCGCCTCCGCCGCCTTCCGGCGGGTGGCAGCAGCCGTCAGGGGGATTGGGTTCCGGGCAGTTTCAGCCCCAACCGTTGGCGCCACCGCCTCCGCCTTCGGGCGGACTCGGTGCGGCTCAGTTTCAGCCGGGACAGCAAATGCAGGGGGGCTGGCAACCGCCGCCGCCGCCGCCTTATGCGGTGGGACCGAAGCAGGGACTCGCCGTCGCGTCCATGATTTGCGGCCTTTTCTCGATCACTTTTGGGTGGTGCTGTTATTTGGGGACACTTTCCGCTCCGGTGGCGTTGGGACTGGGCATCTATCAACTGGTTCAGATCAAGAACAAGCCAGACGAGGCCGGCGGAAAGCCGTTTGCCATTGTCGGGGTGGCGACCGGGTCGATCTATTTTTTAGGAATCCTCGTAATCATTCTGATTTATGGTGCGGCGATTTTGATGGGTGGCATCAAGTAATTTCGAATTCCGGTGGTGACATAATTTCATCGCGATTTTCTCTAGCCCAGTCGTTTACGCCTGGGTGAGAAACAGAAGGCGCTATTGAAGCCCCATTAATGGGGCTTTGAAACTAACCGTTCCCTTGTTCCCAGGCGTAAACGCCTGGGCTACAGAAAAGTCAATTCAAGGGGGCACTACCCGAATCGGCTTGGCTGCGCACCACATCGTGGTCGTGTAGAATAAGAACACTATGTCGATCATTTCAGAAGTAATCGATTCGACCCGCGCGATCATTCAGGGAATGAGCGTGACGCTCTCTTACATTCCCAAGCGCAAACAAACAGTCGAGTATCCGGACGAACCCGTGACTGTTCAGCCACGTTATCGTGGCCAGCATCTTTTGCACGTGGATGAGCTGGGCCGCGAGAAGTGCGTCGCCTGTTTTCTCTGCGCCGCCGCCTGTCCGTCAGAGTGTATCTATATCGAAGCGGCAGACGATCCGCGTCCCGCGCCCGAGCGGACCGGCGTCGACGAGCGATTTGCGAAGGTCTACAACATCGATTATGGGAGATGCATTTTCTGCGGATTCTGTGTCGAGGCTTGTCCCAAGGACGCGATCACTCACGGCTACAACTTTGAGTTGTCTGTTTACAATCGCGCCGACCTGCTCAAGACCAAAGACGATCTGCTGATCACCAAGCAGGTGCAATCAAAAAATTATCGGGTGGCGTTTTCAGATGAAGACGTGGATTCCGAATATAAAGTGATCTAGCGTCAGTCTTTCGGTCCTTATGCCCACCAGGACGTTCGAAATCGAATACGGCGCGCATCTGCTATCGAAGACCTCGACAGCCTTCCTGAAAAACCGAGAAATCAGATTTTAAGAAAGATCGAAAGACTGCAGGCTGGATTTCACGCAAATATCAAACGGCTGCACGAGGCTGATTACACATATCGTCTGAGGATGGGCGATTATCGTGTATTGTTCGATGTCGTGGGCAAAGTTATAATCATCCGACGAGGCGGACACCGGAAAGACATCTATGACTAGGCTAGCATCACAGAAAATCGATCGTGCGATCATTAAGAAGCGTTTGCAGCTTAAATCACTGCGCGAAGAAATCGAGGATTTGACCGACTATCTGGACGTGCTTGAGGCGCGTGCCCGCGACTTGGGAAAATCACGGCTTTCACATGACGAAGTTAAGAAACGCTTCGGCCTAAAGTCTCACCTCCAAAACCGCTCTCGAAACGGTCGCAAAGCTGCTTGACCGTCTCTCTCCATAATGCGTGAATTCCATTATCGCTGGGAATTCGACCTGCAATCGTCGCCGGAACAATTGTGGCCGCTGGTCTCGGACACGAATCGATTCAATCGCGACACCGCCGTTCCGTCGGTTGAGATGGTTAACCCGCAGGCCGGAAGCAACGCGCGCCGGCGCTTGCGCCTGACTGCCTTCGGCATTCCGGTTGAATGGGAAGAGCAGCCTTTCGAATGGGTGCGCCCGCTCCGCTTCGGCGTCGTGCGGAGCTATTCCAAAGGACCTATGAGCGAACTCCGGGTGCGCGTGGAACTGATACCAAACCGAATCAATGATGGAGAGAAAGCGGGAACCAGACTTGTCTACGAAGTCTGGGCTAAACCGAAAAGCGTTCTCGGTTTGATCGCGATTCCGATTCAAATTGGCGTGATCAGCGCACGCAACTTTGCCCGTACGGTTCGCCATTATGATGATCTGGCAAAGCACGGCCGCACCGCCGAAATCGTCAACCAGAATGTCGAGTTCGCGCGCGGCGGGCGAGAGCGTCTTCTCAGTTTGAGCCAGAAAGCCGTAGCGCAGGGAAGCAGCAGCGAAATCATCGGTCTATTGGTCGATCACCTTGAGAACGCCGACGAGTTGGCGCTTTCCCGCGTCCGGCCTTACGAACTGGCACGACAATGGAACCAACCTCGGCGCGAGGTGCTGGAAACTTTTCTTTGTGCGACGCGTGCCGGCATTCTGGATTTGCAATGGAACCTGATGTGCCCGCTGTGTCGTGGTGGCGGTTCAAGTGACTCACTCAAAGAGGTGACCTCTGAGGTTCACTGTCTCGGGTGCAACATCGATTTCAAAGTTAACTTTGAACAGTCGGTCGAACTCTCGTTTAAGCCTAATCCCTCGATACGCGTTGCCGAGGTAGAAATGTTTTGCGTCGGTGGCCCCCAGGTAATGCCACACGTTTTGACGCAACAGCTGCTGCCGGCGGGACAGGCTCGTTCAGTCGATCTGACGCTCGAACCTGGCCGTTACCGTCTGCGCACCATGACGCTTTCCGGCTGGCTGCATCTGCGCGCGGTTGAGGACGGCGAGGCCGCAATGACTTTGCGCGCCACCTCCGGCGGCTGGTCGAATGAGGAAATTGCCATCGCCACTATTGGGGGAATCGTTTTCGAGAATGCCACCGCTGACGAACAGTTATTCATTCTGGAACGCACGGCCTGGAGCGATGATGTGGCAACCGCGGCCGAGGTGACAGCGCTCCAGATGTTTCGCGATCTTTTTGCTGCCGAGGCCCTGCGCGCCGGCGAGCAAATCTCAGTGGGCACGTTGACGGTCCTCTTTACGGATCTTAAAAATTCCACGCGCTTGTATCGAGAGATTGGCGACGCCACCGCATTCGGTCGCGTCATGAACCATTTCGACGTGCTCAAGGAAGTCATCGCTGAAGAAGACGGCGCCATGGTCAAAACCATCGGCGACGCCGTCATGGCGGTTTTCCGGCAACCGGCCGGGGCGCTCCGGGCCATGCTTCAGGCTCAGCAGCGCCTGGCCGCGCGACCCGACGGGATGGAACCGCTGCGTTTGAAGGCCGGACTGCATTCGGGGCCCTGCATCGCCGTGACGCTCAACGATCGTTTGGATTATTTTGGATCGACCGTAAACCTGGCAGCACGTCTGGAAGGGCAGTCGACCGGCGATGATGTAGTCATTTCAGGCGCGATCTATAGCGATCCCGCGGTGCGTGAGCTGTTGAGCGATCCTGTTCACGGACTGAGCGCGACGACGTTTGAAATTCCGCTGAAAGGCTTTGACGAAGAGAAGTTCAAGCTTTGGCGAGTAACGCGAAGCGGTACGCACGCCTCTGGCGTTCAGCCCTAAACGGTACGCACGCCTCTGGCGTGCAGCGCCAAACGGTACGCACGCCTCTGGCGTGCAGCGCCAAACTAGTGAGAACAAGCACGCTGGAAGCGTGCGCACCGAAAAAAGCACGCTGGAAGCGTGCGTACCGTCTTATGCTAATTGAAACTCGTGAAGTGACCCGCGTCTATCAGATGGGCACGAATCTCGTGACTGCGCTGGATCGGGTGACGATGAGCGTTTCGCAAGGCGAGTTCGTGGCCATCCAGGGCACCTCAGGCTCGGGCAAATCAACGTTGCTGAATTTGCTGGGAGGTTTGGATCGGCCGACGAGCGGCGATGTGCTTTTCGATTCTCAACCGCTCAGTCCTTTCACCAAGAAACAGATGGCCCGTTACCGAAAGTTCTCGGTGGGAATGATCTTTCAAAACTTTAATTTGATCCCCACGATGACCGCCGCGGAAAATGTGACGCTGGCGCTCGCCTTTGGCGGCATGCGCGGCGCCGAACGCCGGCAGCGCGCGGCAGAATTGCTGGACCGCGTGGGCCTCACCGGTCGCATCGAGCATCGTCCTTTGGAAATGTCCGGCGGCGAACAACAACGCGTCGCGATCGCCCGCGCCCTGGCCAACCGGCCGCGAGTTTTGCTTGCCGATGAGCCGACGGGGAATCTGGACTCGACCCGCGCGCGCGAGCTGCTGGCTCTGTTGCGCGAGATGACCGACCAGGATCGATTGACGGTGTTGCTGGTCACGCACGATCACGAGCTGGCAAGCAGCTTTGCCAATCGAATCATCATGATGAAAGATGGAAAGGTTGTCAGTAGTTAGTTGTCAGTTGTTTGAGCTTAGAGCTTCGATAGTTTTGATTCGAAAACTAAGCCCCAAGGCCCAAAGCTCTAAACACTAAGCTCCAAATACAGACCACAGACCGCAGACCACAGACCGCAGACCACAGACTACTGACCTACTGACCACTGACAACGGACCAAGAGGTAATCAATGTCGACACCAACACCCCTGGAGATGACGCTTGATGCGATTCGCTCCGTACCGTTATTCGCTTCGCTCGACGATAATGCGGCGAGTGAGCTGCGCGCTTTGTTGCGGACGCGCGAGGCTGATGCCGAAACCACTCTGTTTCAAGCGGGCGATGACGGCGACGCGATGTACCTGATCGAGAGTGGTCGCGTCCGGATCGCCGTGACCGATGAAGATCAAAGACAGATTGTCCTGGCTGAGCTGGCCCGGGGGGACTTCTTCGGCGAGATGGCGATCATCGACGGCAAACAGCGATCTGCTGACGCCACCGTCATCGAACCGGCAAAGCTGGCGGTCCTGTCACGGGACAGCTTTCTCAAGTTCATTCGAAACAACCCGATTGTCGCGCTGGAAATGTTGAGCGCCACCTTCTCGCGCCTGCGTCACACGGACAAGATGCTGCAGCAGCGCGTCTCTCGCAACGTCAACGAAGAGCAGGACAAGCGGATGACGCTCTCCGATCGTGCCGCCGATGCGATCGCCGAGTTTGGCGGCAGTTGGAAATTCATTCTCACCGCCATCGGAATTATTATCACGTGGATCATTTTCAATTCCTGGGTGCTGATCAAAGGTTTCGATCCGATTCCTTACCAGATGCTGAACCTGGTGATGGGAATCATTGCCGGCTTGCAGGCGCCGATCATCATGATGTCGCAGAACCGGCAGGGTTCGAAGGATCGGCTGCGTGCAGACCTGGATTATCAGGTCAACCTGAAGAATGAATTGGCGCTGACGGAAGTGCTGCGACGACTGGACGTGCTGGAGAGTGAGCGTCTGCCACTGCTCTTTGGCGAACAGAACCAACGCATCGCAGATTTGAAAGCACCGACCGTGAGGGCCTCGGCGCCGAATGCGTCCTCAGCATGACGAACGCAGTCATCCATGTGATCGTCGAAATTCTCGCGGGCGCCCTCCCTATTGGAGGGGGTACGAGCCGAGACGTGAGGTTGTAGTTGCGAGACCACAATCAGCCGCGAAGGTAATACCGGATATCGCGCGGACATTCGTCCCAAATATGATCCAGGCAATCTTCTTCGATTTCAACGGCGTCATCATCAACGACGAACGTATCCACCTCAAGGCTTATCGTGAAATATTGTCTGCCGCAGGCGTCGAGCTTACGGACGAAGACTATTTTGCGTCGCTGGGCATGGATGATGTGGCCTTTGTTCGTGCCGCCTACGCGCGCGGAAACAAAGCCCTGGACGATGAAACGCTGCGCGAAGTAATTGATCGCGAGCACGCAAAGCATCGCGAGTTGATCGCGAATGATTTGCCGGTCCCTTCCGGCGTCATAAGTTTCATCAAGGCAGCCGCGCGTCATTACGACCTCGGCATCGTCAGCATGGCTGTGCGCAGTGAGATCGATCATGTCCTCAGACTTGCCGGTTTGGCAAAACAGTTTTCACTAATAGTCAGTGCCGAACCCGGACTTAAACACAAACCCGCCCCTGACTGTTATGAGCGTGCTCTGGAGTTGCTGAACGAGAAGCGCCGCCGCCGCCGGGATTTGCCGCTGCTGGCGAAAGAGTGTCTGGTTATCGAAGACGCGCCGCCCGGAATTGCCTCAGCCCGCGGGGCCGGCATGCGCACCATCGGCGTCACGACCACCGTCACCGAACAGGCCTTGCGCGCAGCGGGCGCTGACATCGTCACACCAAATCTGGCGGACTGGGGTCCCGACGCCGTGCAATATCTGTTTGATTAATCCTTAGATACCGGGAGCGCGGGCGCCCTCGCCCGCACAAGCGTGCGAAGCATGCTCAATCCGTTTCGCGCTTCGCGCTCATTGCGGGCGAGGGCGCCCGCGCTCCCAGCATGGACGTTCGAGTCTCCCGGTACTGACGTCAATGCAAACCATATGCGCGGATCCGTTCGCCCGTATCGTTGGAGAATTCCTTCTCGCCTGAACCTTCGCCGTTTCAAAATCAACTTCGACATGGCGCGAATTAGTACGATTTATTTGCGCAGTTTTTGCTGATCTCTTCTGATTTGTTGCCGAAAGTGTAAGCAAACAACTTAACTGGAGCCGCGAGATTCTTAACAGGACCGAGGGAATAACTCTTGCTGGTCAACCACCATTACATGAATCTGACACGGGTCTGTGGGTGGTTTTTGAGGACAAAGGCATCGCAACTAAGAATCGATAAAACAACACAATGATTTCACAAACACAATTAGTCGACCGACTAACCCCGTTTGCGACCCCGGAGCCGTTGGCGGTCGAACAGCGCCTGTTGAATCGCGAGTTAAGCCTCGTCGAATTTTTTAGACACGTCCTGGAAGAAGGTTTGAGCGATCGAAATCCGCTGCTCGAGAGACTGCGCTTCCTGACAATTTTTTCGAGCATTGTCGACGAGTTTTTTATGGTTCGCGTCTCAGGGCTGAAAGAGGAAGTCGAAGAAGCGCACCTGCAACCATCGCCTGACGGCATGACCGCCCAGCAACAGTTGTTTGAGATACGGAAGCAGTTGCGTCCGATGATGGATGAGTGCGTCCGCGGCGTCACCATTGACGTCTTGCCAAAACTGGAAAGAGAGGGAATTGCGATCGTTTCGCTTAATTCTCTTTCTGAGGGTGAGCGCGCCGGCCTGCATGACTATTTTGAAAGCAGAGTATTTCCGGTCCTGACGCCGCTGGCGGTGGATCCCGCGCATCCGTTTCCTTACATCTCTGGTCTGAGTCTCAACCTTGGGTTGATGGTCCGCCCGGATGGAGATGCAAAGGAGCAGGCTGCAGCGACGCGATTCGTGCGTTTAAAAGTTCCGCCGGTGCTTCCCGGGCTGGTGAGGGTTTCGGATTCCGATTCCAGATTTATCTTGCTCAGCGATTTAATCTCGGCCAATTTGTTGTCGCTCTTCCCGGGAATGTCTGTCGGCGAGGCGCATGCTTTTCGCGTAACACGCGACGCCGACATCGACGTGCGCGACGACGAGGCAGATGATCTGCTGCGCGCGCTCGAGCTGAAACTAAGACGGCGGCGTTTCGGAACGCCGGTGCGATTGGAAGTTGCCGCCACCATGCCGCGAGAGATGGTTGAGTACCTGAGCGAGTCATTGGGGATTGAGGCGGATGATGTGTACCAGGTTGACGGCCCGCTGAACATTTCAGATCTATCGCTGCTGTGCGATTTGAACCGGCCGGATTTGAAGTTTCGTCCGCTGAGAGCCTTTGTTCCCGAACAGCTCAAGACTCGCGGCTCAATGTTTGATGTGATCAGAGAACGCGACCTCCTGCTTCATCATCCCTACATGACGTATTCGACCGTCACCAGATTTATTCGGGAGGCCGCGGAGGACGCGGACGTGCTGGCGATCAAAATCTGTCTGTATCGCACCGGACAACAATCCAAAATCGCGGAGGCATTGATCCACGCTGCTGAGCAGGGAAAACAAGTCACGACCGTGGTTGAGCTGAAGGCGAGATTCGATGAAGAGAACAATATCGAATGGGCCCGGCGGCTTGAGCATGCGGGCGTCCATGTCGTCTACGGATTGCTCGGCTTAAAAACGCACTGCAAGCTTACGCTGGTCGTGCGGCGCGAGGGAGCCGGAGTGGCTCGCTACGTTCACATCGCCACCGGAAATTACAATCCGCTGTCATCGACGACTTATACCGATTTTGGTCTGTTCACCACTGACCCGGAAATTGGCGCCGATGCAAGTGAGTTCTTTAACTATCTGACCGGGTATTCACAGCAGAGCGAGTACCGAAAGCTTTTGGTCGCCCCCGTCAACCTCAGGCCGGAACTGACGCGGCTGATCGAACGCGAAACAGAAAACGCCAGGGCGAATCGACCGGCACAAATCGTTGCGAAGCTGAACCGTCTCGCCGATCCGCTAATCATCGAAAAGCTGTACGAAGCCTCAGCAGCCGGAGTCTCGATTGACCTGGTGGTGCGCGGAGTTTGTATGTTGCGTCCGGGCGTGCGCGGCCTGTCGGACAATATTCGGGTGCGCAGCATCGTCGGCCGGTTCCTCGAGCACAGTCGCATTTTCTATTTCGCAAACGACGGCAATGAAGAAGTCTATGTGGGCAGCGCCGACTGGATGCTGCGAAACCTGAACCGGCGCGTCGAGGTGATTTGTCCGGTAGGGGATCCCAAACTGCGTTCTTATCTGAAGGATGATGTTTTGGGCGCCTATTTACGCGACAACGTACAGGCGCGCGAGCTTCTCCCGGACGGATCATATCTGCGGGTCTTGCCGGATGACGGTCAGGAACCGTTCGATAGCCAAAGCTACTTTGAAGGACGGGAAATCAGGCTGGGTTGAATCAAACGTGTCAGAACTTGGAGCGATAGTGACAATGTCCGACAAACTTCAGTTTGTCGCGCGACTTCGACAAGCTAAAGCTTGTCGGACATCAAACTGACCCGCTCGCGGTTCTGACTCGACCTTAATATGCAAAAGCGAATTCGCATCACAGACCTGCTTTACCCTCACTGGAAGACCCTTACTCTTGCCTTCATCGCCGTTATCGGCACCAGCATCACGGACGTACTCGAGCCCTGGCCGCTTAAGCTCGTTTTCGATCACGTCTTTGGGTCCAAACGGCTGCCCGAATGGCTGGCGCCGACCGTTGCATATATTGGCACCGACAAATTTTCCATCCTGAACTTTGCAGTCCTGAGCGTCATCGCCATCGCGATTTTCGGCGCCATCAGTTCCTACTGCGAAAAGTATCTGACTACCAACGTGGGCCAGTGGGTCATGCACGACCTGCGGCGGGTGCTCTACAGTCACATCCAAAGGCTCTCGCTTTCATTTCACGACCGCAAGCGCACAGGAGATCTGATCAGCCGGGTTACCACCGACATTGATGCGGTGCAAAGCATGATCTCGCAGGTGCTTCTGGGCATGCTGGTAAACGTGCTGACGCTCTTCGGCATGATGCTGGTGATGCTCTATCTGAACTGGGCATTCACGGTCATCGCGATGCTGGTCGCGCCCGCGCTTTTCTTTGTTGTCTATCACTACACGCATCGCATCAAAAACGCGTCGCGGGCTATGCGACGGCAGGAAGGTGAAGTCGTTTCGGTCCTCGAAGAAGTTCTTTCGTCCATACGCGTGGTTAAAGCGTTCGCGCGCGAGGATTACGAACAAAAGCGCTTTGAACGCGAGAGTCGGGAAAGCGTCGAAAGGGCCCTGGCCGCGCGCAACTTCAAGGCGAAGCTCCCGCCCCTGGTTGAAGTTATCGTGGCCGCCGGAACCTGTCTGGTGCTGTGGTACGGCGCGCGCCTGGTGCTGAGCGGTGCGCTCACCTCCGGCGAGTTGCTCGTCTTTCTACTTTATCTCGGCAAGATGTACAAACCGATGCGCGAGCTGTCGAAGATGACCGACACGATCTCAAAGGCCTCGGTCGGTTGGGAGCGCATTCGCGAAGTCCTCGAGAATGAAACGCAGGTGCGCGACCTGCGTGGGGCAAGACGGGCACCGAAATTCAAAGGCCGGATCGAATTCAATAACGTCAGCTTTTCTTACGATGGCGGGAAGACTCCGGTGTTGAGCGACCTGAACTTGAAGATTGAGCCGGGACAATTGGCCGCTCTGGTGGGGCCAACAGGTGCGGGAAAGACAACGATTGTCAGTTTGCTGCCACGCTTTTACGAACTGACCTCCGGCGAAATCAAAATTGACGGCTCTGACATTCGCCGGTACAAGCAAAAATCGTTGCGCGAGCAAATAAGTTTCGTGCTTCAGGAGACGCTCCTGTTTCGCGCCACGGTGGCCCAGAACATCGCCTACGGCAAACCGCAAGCTACTCGCGAGGAAATTATTCGGGCGGCCCGGCTGGCTAACGCCGACGAATTCATCGACCGCATGCCCGATGGCTATGACACGATGATTGGCGAGCGCGGCGTTACGCTTTCCGGCGGCCAGCGACAACGGATCACCATCGCCCGGGCCATCATTCGCAACTCGCCAATTCTGATTTTGGATGAACCTTCCGCGGGACTCGATGCTGAATCCGAAAAGCTGGTGTTCGATGCGCTGGGAAACCTGATGTCAGGAAAAACCTCGATCGTGATCGCGCACCGGCTGGCGACCGTGCGCAGCGCCGATGTGATTTTTGTCGTCGATCAAGGGCGAGTAGTTGAGCAGGGAACTCATGACGAATTATTAGAGACCGCCGGTCTGTATTCGCGGCTCTACGAGTTGCAGTTCAGAGGTGAAGAAGTTGATTCGCGCGAGTTGCTGACGGTGTGATCGGTACGCGGACGTCTCGTCCGCAGCGGCAGATCGATTGGTGATTGTCGGAGGGAAACAATGCGCTGGAGGGATGAACGCCAAAGCACGAACATTGAAGACCGTCGCGGAATCTCCGGTGGAAAGATAGCCATCGGTGGTCTGGGTGGCATCGTGCTGCTGGTAATTGCGTTGCTGTTCGGCGCTGATCCGCGGCAGCTTCTGGAGCAACTGCCGCAACAGGGCAGCAACCCGCAAACCTCTCGGTCAGTAAATCCTCAGGACGAGGAACTCAAACAATTCGTCGCGGTGGTCCTGGCCCAGACTGAGGACGCGTGGGGAGAAATATTCCGACAGATGGGCAAGAGTTACCGAAAGCCGACTCTCGTCCTGTTTACCGATCAGGTTGATTCGGGTTGTGGCGTTGCCGGAGCAGCGGTTGGCCCTTTCTATTGTCCGCGCGATGAAAAACTTTATATCGACCTGGCTTTCTTCCGCGAGTTGCGGACCCGCTTTCGGGCGCCCGGAGATTTCGCGGTAGCTTATGTCGTCGCTCATGAAGTTGGTCATCATGTTCAGAACCTGCTGGGCACAATGGACCGGGTGGACTCGGCCAGAAGACGGATGAGCGAAGAACAGGCGAACCGGGTCTCTGTCCGGCTGGAGTTGCAGGCCGATTTCCTGGCAGGGGTTTGGGCCCACTATGCTCAGAATCGCGGCATCGTCGAACCCGGAGATGTCGAAGAAGCACTGGGCGCCGCGAGTGCTGTCGGCGATGATCGTTTGCAGCGCGAAGGGCGGGGTTACATAGTGCCGGATTCGTTTACGCACGGAACCTCTGAGCAGCGTGCTCGCTGGTTTCGCAAGGGTCTGGAGACGGGCGATGTGCGCGCGGGCGATACGTTTAACGCCAGTGAGCCGTAGGGAATTGAAATGAATCAATGAACCAATGAAAACGCTATTCGTTGTTAGCCAAATCCGAGGCGCGTCCTGGGATGCGAGCAAACCGATTCGCTCGCAAACGCTCTGGGACGAGCACGCGGCGTTCATGGATCGACTCACCGCTGATGGCGTCATCGTTTTAGGTGGGCCGTTGGGCGATCCTGAAGGTGAGGCGATGCTGGTAGTCGCTGCGCCTGATGAAGAAACCGCTCGGGCAACGCTGGCCAAAGATCCGTGGCGTGACTCCGGCCATTTGATTGAGCCGAAGGTTCAGGCGTGGACGATTTTTCTGGAGGCGGCGAAAGATAGCTGAAGGTTCTGTCGGAAAAGGTCCTTTCTCCGTGTCTCTGTGGTGAAATTGCTCGAAAGACATTCACCACAGAGACACAGAGATCGCACAGAGTCACAGAGATCAATTTTTCCGGAACTCCTCAATCGAGGCGTGAATGAGACAGGCGAGATTTATCATCAAGACTGAATCAGGCTTGCTTGACATCAAACGCGCCGACAAAGTATCAGTCTCAAGGCTCTTCCAGTTCTTACTTCAGCACCAAAGGGACAATCATGAAGAAAATCTACGTACTCATGCTCGCTACGCTACTCATCGTGGGAACGGTGTGGGCGAAATCCACGCGCGTCAAGTTTCCTCCGGGCCGCACCACGGTGGTTTTGAATGGCCGCACGACCGGCGGGCCGAGCGAAAGCGGCGGCATGGATCCGGTCGGCTACATCCTGCGCGCGAACAAGGGACAGACGATGACGCTGCATTTGACCTCGGCAAAGAAGAATGCCGTGTTCGGATTGTACGCGCCGGGAATGGATTTGGTTGAAGGAGCGCAGACCGTTTCAGACTGGAGCGGCGAACTGCCCAAGACTGGTGATTACGAAATCATCGTGTTCCCGGAAGACGAGCAGACAAATACCACATTCACGCTGGAGATTACGATTCGTTAGGTTCTGGTCCACCTGAGGAACTCATTGTTTCTCTAATCTCAGTGGTTTCCGTGTGTAAATAAGTCTGGAGAATTTCGAACACACCTTCGTAGACAGGGTAATCCCGTAGGGATGAAATGTTTATAGAAAACCTTTGCCTCCTACACTTCACAGCTCCGTAGGAGCCGCAATAGGTACCAGGACTTGTTTCGCTCCTACGGAGCTTGGACTCGTTTGTGAGTCGGTGGAGCTATAAACATTCTGCTCCTACGGAGCTGAGCCGCGTCTGATCGCGGGCGCATAGAACTCCGTCTTCATGGCGATCATCGCTGTGGCAAGACTAACCACAGATACTGAGGATTCGCAGAGAAATCAGAGGACCGTCCTCGACCAATTACTGATTGATCGAAAACTTCACGACCTTGTTTCGGGCGACCACCAAAAGCTCATTGCGATCGTTGAAAACCATCCCGAAGGCGACGCCGTCCGGCTTGAAAGACGTCAGATAACGTCCTTCGGAATCAAAAACCTGTATGCCTTTGATGTCGCTGACGTAGACGCGACCTTTGCCGTCCACGGCCACTGCATCGGCGGCGCTGATTTGACCGGGCTGATTACCCTGGCTGCCGAAACGATTGGTGAATTTTCCTTCGGGATTGAATTTGAAGACGCCGTTCGCAAACGTCCCCAGCGCGTAGATGTTGCCGCGGCCATCGATGGCCACGCGCGTATTCAGCTCGGAACGATCGGCCGCCGTGCTCACCGCCGCGCGAATCGTGCGCACCATGTTTCCCTGCGCATTAAAGCGGACAATGTCGTCACGCCCGCGATACCAGGCGCAGACCAACCCGCCGTCCGGCGCCATCGTCACGTCATCAAAGCCGTCGCCTTCGCTGTACTTCACGGTCCCGATTGATTCTCCGGTCTCTCCGTCATAGCGTGTGATGATGCCGCGCTGCGCGACATAGACAGTCCCTTTGCGATCGACCGTCATTCCGCGCAGAGGCATCTTCGGATCGACCGTAGTCCATTGGCGAATAAACTTTCCCGCTGAATCAAAAACCTGTACGCGCCCGCCGCTGTACTCGGCGACATAGATTCTACCCTGACCGTCGACGCCAATACTGCGCGCGTCGGTAAACATGCCCTGGCCAATGCCTTCTTCGCCGAATTGAAGCGCGACACTCGCAAAGCTGTTCGCCGTATCGCCGGTGCGAGCTCCGCCCGGCCCGCTGCGCGTGGCTGTCGGCGGCGTTCTAAACGGCGCCGTGACCGAACGAATAGTCGAAGTCACCATGCCAAAGACCACCAGGATGATCACGAACACGAAAACGATAATCAAGATCGGAATGATCAGCGCCAGCGAAGCTATTTTCTTTGCGCCGGAGGCGACCCCCGGACCGATGTCGAGTTTTATGACACGCGGGCCCTGGTTCAGATAAGGGTTGGGAACCGCGAGCTGGCTGCTGCAATATCCGCAACGCGCGGTCGAGGCAATTGCCGGATCATAGTTGACCGGCGCGCCACACTTCGGACAATCGAATGTTTGCATAGGGGTTAAGAATCAACGATTGGTTTTAGATCAGTTTGGGGCTCTGTGACAAATGTCGATTCAGGATTCGCAGGTCCCCATAGTTTGGTGCGTCAATGTTAACTCATCAACAAGACGGGAGCGTCACGCGGTTTTGCTTTTGGAGTCAGTACCATTCGCGTCAGCGAATGGGACAGGGAGCTTCCTTTGGCTCGATGCGGCCTCGTGATCCCATTCGCTGACGCGAATGGTACTGACTCCGGGGCAATCACTACAAAGAATCAGCGGCGAGGCTGAGCCTCGCCGCGTAATTGTAAACGAGGGTAGCGTGACGGTAAGGGAAAGCCTTACCGCTGGGGGCTGCGGCAAAACGCTGTCGACCGCGCGATTCGTGCGCGAACCATCCGCTGACGCGGATGGTACTGACTCGTGCCCCCGCATGCTCGAACTCCTATCGGACTCGCCTCTCTCGCGAGGCCAACTGCGCATCACGCACTCGGTTCAATTCGTTTATCCGACTGCGCAACGTGCGCACGTACCTCTCGGTTGTCGCCCGGTCATACCCCGCGGCGCGGAAGCTGTCGCGTAGTTGATCGTCAGACAATTGTGCGAGATGGGAACCGATCCAGGCGGCGTCGGCCGCGGGCACCTGTTGCATCGCGTTTGTCGCTTTTCGTTGCCGGAAAAAATACGGCGGGTAGACCAGACTTACCAGGCCAAAACCTTTCGGTTTGAGATCGTAGTCGAACTTTACCTTGCCGTCCTTATCAACCTTACGCACAAATCTTGAGCGTTCGAAATCCCTGGCGTCGTTTTTTGAACGATGGCGACCGAAGCCACCGACCGCTCCGAAGGTCGCGCCCAGATCCGTGACGGTGTAGCGGTCTTCGCCGGTCTCCTTCACGTGCAGCACGCGATTGTTTTTCTTGAAGGTATCCCAGTTGTTGAGCATCACCATCATCGTTTTCAGACCGTTCAATTCGCGCGTGTCCTTGAACGGGTTCTTTGACCAGCCCCACTGCTTGCCGCGCCCGACATCTTTGCGACGCGGCTCGAAGCGCGCGCCCCGCACGGACTGGCCGGAGACGTACTGCTGACCGCGCGATAGTTTCTTTAGTCCATCGATGTTGACGCGATCGAAATAATAAGACTCTTCCGCGTTGTAACCGACGGCCCAAAGCAGACGACCGGAGACAGTCTCAGACTGGGCTTCGGGACCCAGCTTGATTCGCCACTTGGCGCCGCGCGCATCTTCGACTTCAAACTTTGGATTGCTGCCGTCTTTCACTTCTTTCAGAAAACGGAATGGCGGCGTGGGCGCCAGGTCCTTCGAGCCGGGACCGTAATAGAGATCGCGTGCGCGGATGTTGCCCGGATCACGCCAAAGAACCGCGGCCTTCTGCGCGTGTTGTTTCTTTTTCTTTTTTGCTTTTGAAGTCGAAAATCCCTGGAGGGATAAGACGGAGATGATTGCCAGACTCGCCAGCAGGACGAGCCCCCGATTTCTATTAAACGCTCGCACGATCGAACTCCTATCCGGGAAGAGAATTGAGACCGCGTCCGCCGGAGGACTTGGTCGGGTCTTGAAGTGGAGGGCCTGATTCGAGGGATGAATTCAGCTCATAATAACAAAGTTGTGGTGAGCGTTATCGACGATGATTAACAAGAAGAAAACTGTAAGACGAATGCAAACGGGAAGTAGGTACGCACTCCTCTGGAGTGCCGCTTCAGAGTACGCCGGAAGCGTGCGTACCGAAGGGAAATGGACATGATTTACACGATTAGCAAGATTCAGAAACGAGTGAGTGAGCCAGATCTTTTCCCTATCAGGTAAAGCCTGTCTAATTTGGATTGCTTCTCCAGGACTGAGCACGCCGGAGGCGTGTGTACCGAAAAAGGCCGCTCCTTTCGAAGCGGCCCTCTCTTGAATTCGCAAATCGGAACCTTCAGATTCGGGGATTCAAATTCTTAATGTTTCTCTGAAGTACTGGTCGCGGCATCGACGCTGTTCAGCATCTGCTGGGCGTAGTTCTCGACGAACTTCTTCTGCCCGCCGTGGCCGTTTGAAGTGTAGAAGTCAAAGTCCAGCATCTCGGCATAAACCTGATCGAGCGACCAGTGATAGTTGTTGAATCGGTAGATCGCACCCATCACTCCCGTGCGGTGCCGGCCACCTGCGCAATGGACGTAAAACTTGCCGGTTTCGGTCTCATTCACTACTTTCAGGAATTCAGCAATCTGCTCGGCTGACGGGTCCTTTTTGTCAGGAATCGCGATGTTTACATAGCGCATCCCCTGGGTTTCGACATAGCCTCTTTCATCGGGCGTGTTGTCCGTCAAATCGATGATGGTATGAATACCCAAAGCCTTCAGGGTCGCGAAATCCTTCTCTTTGGGACGTGCCCCACGATAGAAACGCTCGTCCATCTGGCCGAAATTACTGATTTTGATTGCGGAAAACTTACCGTCTGAATGGGTCTTACCAATTGAAACGACCGCGATAGCAAACATCAGGCTCGCGACGGCGGCAAACTTTGCAAAGGTACTTTTATTAGAGGTCATCTGGGGTTTACTCCTTAATCCTTGAAATTGCTAGGACTTTTTTCTTCGCAAGATTGCAGATTCAAGTGAGGTCGAGGGCCGTCGTGCCTTATCTCTTGAGGGCTTAAATCTCGCTTTCAATTGTGTCGGGAACAAACATTAGATACAAGAATTTGGGTCGGGGTTGCTCCGTTTTTGTGTCGGATGCCCGACCGGTACGCACGCCTCCGGCGTGCTGGCTCTCGGGCACAAAGAGCACGCCGGAGGCGTGCGTACCGGTCGGGCTTCTGACACGGGGACAAATACGTTAATCTAGCCGCGATTGGCCCGTCTCATTATCTATGCCATTTCTCGACCTGCTCAAACTCGCTTTACGAAATCTGCGCGAAGCGAAGCTGCGCGCGACTCTGACTTCAATGGGCGTGATCGTAGGCGTCGCTGTAATCGTGACCATGGTCTCGTTCGGCCTGGGGTTACAGCGCAACTTACTTTCGCGATTCAAAGCTCTCGACTTATTTAGCGAGATGACTGTCTTCGGGAAAAGCATCGCCGTTGCTGCGGGAAACCTGGATAGGGCAGGGGCGCGGCGGGCTGGTGGCGAACGGCAAGCACCGCGGTTGCCGACTGATTTTACGCCCACCCGCATCCTGGACGACGCCGCGATAGCTGACATTGCAAAACTTCCCGGCGTCGCCTATGTCGAACCCTTTATCGCTTTTACCGTTCAGTGCCGTTTGAACGGCAAGGTTTTTGGTCATCAGGTTTCGGGAGCGACCGTCCCAAACAACGCTTCTCGTTTCACGGACTTTGCGGCAGGGCAGATGATCTCTTCAGCGAATGCCGATGAGACGGTCATTACGGAAGAAACGACGCGACTCGCGGGGTATTCATCGCCGGCCGAGGCCATTGGAAAAACAGTTGAGTTTTTGGCGCCCACAACGGACAGCGAGGAAAAATCCGATGCAAAGAACGCGGACGAAGAACCTGCCAGTTTCTTTGGATTGCCACTCGGGGATGAAGAAGACTCAAAACCCAAAACCTCGGTAGTAGCAGCCAGGACTTTTCGCATTGTCGGCGTGCTGAAAGACCCGGCACGAGACGGCCGGCCTGGCCCCTCGAGAGGGTTAATGCCGACTGCTGATGTCTACATTCCTCTCCAGGCCGCCCGCCAGTGGTCGCTTGATCATCTGGGAGAGCAAGGTCGCGTGCTCATGGCTTTGGCGCGCGAGGCCGGAGCTATTGGCGAAGATCAATCACCGGGTTATTTTTCCGCTGTGGTGCGCGTTAATGATCCGGTTGCGCTGCCTGACGTGAGGAAGCGTCTGCGGGAACTAGGGCTTGGCAGTTTTTCCATAGTCGATCAACTCGATCAAATTCGCACCGTCTTTTTGATTATAAATTCAGTGCTGGGACTGCTCGGTGGCATTTCGCTGCTGGTGGCAAGTTTCGGAATCGCGAACACGATGATCATGTCGATTCTCGAGCGCACGCGCGAGATTGGAATCATGAAGGCGATCGGTGCAGAGGATCGCGAGATCAAACTAATTTTCTTTTTTGAAGCGGCGGTGATTGGTTTGACCGGCGGGATAATTGGCGTGCTGGCGGCGTGGGGGATCGACGGGCTGGCGAACCGGCTCGCTTACAGATTTGTCTTGAAGCCGCAGGGGGCATCGTTTGTCGACTTCTTCTCGTTGCCGCCTTACCTGTGGATTGGCGCAATTCTTTTCGCGCTATCAGTTTCAATTCTGGCCGCGCTGTATCCGGCGGCGCGGGCGGCCCGCATCGATCCCGTCCGGGCGCTGCGGCATGACTGAGATGTAGCCAGGTCCGTACCATCCGCGTGAGCGGATGGGTTAAGGATGCAACTTAGGTGCAGGCATGATCCCACCCGCTGACGCAGGTGGTACTGACTGCTGACTTCAAACCGAAATGAAGAAGATCGCATTTCTCGCGATTGGGCTCATTGGGTTGATGGGGCTGTTTGCACGTCCGGTCTTCGCCACGCAACCAGACGTTATTCATGACACGATAACTTCCGGCGGCCGGAAGCGCAGCTACTATCTTTTTGTTCCCGACAACCTAAGAGCTCCCACGCCTTTGGTGGTGCTGCTGCACGGCTCAGGTCATAACGGCAGATCGCTAATCGATAAGTGGCAGGACCTGGCGGAAAAAGAAGGCTTCATCATTGCTGGCCCGGACTCGGAGGATCCTTCAGCCTGGGTTTTGGGGAAGGACGGCCCCGATTTTCTCCACGACCTGGTTGAGGCGCTCAAATCGAAACATCCGATCAATCCTCGGCGCGTCTATCTTTTCGGACATTCCGGCGGCGCAGTTTTTGGTCTGGTGATGTCGACCGTAGCTTCCGAGTATTTTGCGGCGGTTGCAGTTCATGCCGGAGCGTTTCGTTCAAAGACCGAAATCGAAATGATCTCATTTGCCAAACGAAAGATTCCGATTTCAATCTGGGTGGGCACCAGCGATCCGTTTTTCTCTCTGCGCGAGGTGCGCGCGACCAGGGACGCGTTCGGAGCCAAAAATATCGTGGTGCAGGTGAATGAGATTCCCGGGCACGATCACAATTATTACGGTATCGCCGGGCGCATTAATGCGAGCGCATGGGAGTTTCTCAAGCAGGTCGAACTTTCTGCCGAACCAAAATATTCGCCGTTCGGGGTGAAGCAGGATACGGCCCGGGCCAACAAGTTAATCGCTGAGATCAATTCGCTGACCAAAACCGCCCAGGAATTGGCCGAACAAGCCGAGGCGAAAGACAGTGATTTTGTGGGAAAGGAATTTGTCAAAGATCGGGCGCAGCTCAAAGCGATTGCGCTGGAACAGGCGAAGCTTTTCAATGAGAGCGCCGCCGCCTGGCGGAATGCAGCCCTTAACGCAGAGCTCGCCAGTAGCTTCAGCGTCGGTCGCGGCCGAGAGCATCTGAACATCTTTGCCGAATACAATCGAAAATGCGCCGAGATGATTGACGCCATGCGCGAGCGCGCCGAAGCGTTCCTCAGCGATGAACCGTTGGAGGTGATTACGACGAAGCGAGCCGAAGCGCGCAAACGAGCCGACAACTTGCGGCTGCAGATCGATGAGCTGGAGAAAGAGTTGAGTAAGTCGAAGGGTGGCGAGTGATAACCTGCTTTGAAGGTGGCACGCGCATCTTGCGCGTGAGTTCACGGGCGGGACGCCCGTGCCACTTACTTCGTTCGCCGGTGAAGGTAGTATCCGCGCTTTGTCAGCACCACGGGCTTCTCGTTCCGCTTTTTTGTTTCAGTGATTTTGATCTCGACAGGTCGAAACTTCCCATCGTCTGAAATATTCACTGGCCGGAAGCCCAGCTGGTAACGGGCCCGCAAGCGATCGATCACAAGGCCGAGTTTGGCATCGACTTCCTTCTTGTCGGCGCCCACGATCTCGCCACCTGTTCGTTCCACGAAATCATTGACGCCCTTGCTGAGTTGGCCCAGCGACATGACCTTAAAAAGCTTTCCCATAGCGGCCTGCACGATCAAGCCGTAGACCACCGTGCCGGTGTCCAACAGTTCGTCCACGATGTACTTCGTTTCGCGGTCAGGCGTAATCGCGATGTTGTCGGTAATGACGATGATGACGCGCCGGCTGCCGGCAGCCGGTGCTTTCTGCATGTGAGTGGCTGCGCTTTCCAAAGCTGAACTGAGAAAGGTTCCATTCCCAAGGCTTTCAGTTGCGGTCGCCGATTCGATTTTTTGGGACACCAACGGCCGGTCTTTGGTGAAGTCCTGGACCAACTGGTAGGTGGTGCCAAACGCCATCACGGCAACCTCATCTTTCGGTTTCAAACGTTGTAAGGCGTTCAGAGCGCCGTCGCGAATCTCATGAATGATTGGTCGCACGCTGCGGCTGACATCGAGTAACAGAATGATTGACAGCGGAAGTTCATCGCGACTGAAGTAACTGACTTCCTGTTTGACGCCGTTCTCGGTAATTGCAAAGTCATCTCTGGTGAGATCGCCGATGGTGCGTTTGGATTTCTTGTCGATGACCTGAGCGTCAAAGACAACCAGATCGGTGTTGACCCTGACGACATCCATCGGTTCCTGCTGCTGGGCAAAGCCGCTGGTTGCAATGGCCAACAGAAGTACCGCAACCAGCGAGGCTGTAGAGAGAAGGCTCCCGCGCGAGCGCGGCGAGCCAAAATTTCTTTGCCCACTGAGATTCAACGGTTACCCGACCGCCTTCGAAAGTAATAGCCGCGTTTGGTGAGCACGATTGTCTTTCTGGGTCTTGTTTGGGGAGAAGCGATTTTGATCTCGACCGGCCGAAACTTATCCTCGTCTCCGCCCTCGGTCGGTCGAAACCCAACGGCGTAACGAAGACGTAGATGATCAATTAACGAAGCGAGTTTGCTGGCCACATCGTTACTGCCGGCGTAGACGATTTCGCCGCCCGTCTGTTCCACATACCTATCGATCCCTGGGTTGAACGCGCCATACATACTCGCCAGGCCGTTGCTGCCGTTCACGATTAATCCGTACACAACGGATCCGCTCTGGAACAAATCAGATAGCACCATCTGTTCATGAACTGCCGAGGTCAAAAAAGAGTTGTCAGTAACGACGATAATCACGGACCGGTTGCCGGGTGGTGAATTGACCATTCTTACCGCAGCGTCGTCCATAGCCGGCGCAAAGTTTGTGCGCCTGCCCAGTTGATCAGTGGCGGTGGCCAGCCCAATTCGACTCGTTACCAGATTTCGATCAGTGGTGAAGTCCTGCAACAGTTCTGAGGTGGTGGCGAAAGCCATGACCGCAACCTGATCTTCAGGTTTTAGATGCCTCAGCGCTTGCAGGGCGCCGTCGCGTACGCGACCGATGAATGGCCTGACGCTCTCACTAACGTCCAGCAGCAACATGATCGACAGCGGGAGCTCATCATGACTGAAGTAGGTAACCGTTTGCTTCGTGCCGCGATCGAGGACTTCAAAATCTGCAAGGGTGAGATCGGTGAGAACGGTCTTTGTCTTTTTGTCGAATACCTGAACGTCGAAGACCACCAGGTTGGTGCTTACCTTGATGACATCGGTGACATCAGGTTCCTGCGCCAGGGCGCCAGAGGCAGGTGCTATCACGCAGAAAAGAATGAGGCCGATCCGGTACCGGCGCAGTAAGCCGATCTGGTGCGCGTGGTGACGCATTGCGATTACTTATTCCTTGAGCGCTGACCCCTCAGAAAAGCGATCATCAGAAGAAGAAATGAAGACGAGAGGGACTATCGCGAAATCGAGAGCGGTTGATTCGCGTCTCTTAACCACTGAGCGGCTTTCCGCAGGCGTTGCAAAATCGCGCGGCCGGATCTTTCTGGACGGCGCCGCATGACGCGCATGATAAGCCAGCGCGCAAATTTGCCCCGCACGAAGAACAGAAAGTGGAGCCGGGATTGCTCGCCGCGCCGCACGTGCCGCAACGTCCCGGCAAAGGCGGAACGTAGCCGCCGGCTTTCCGCGCGATGTGATCTTCAATCTGCTTCCATGCGTCTTCCGTGAGTTTGAATTGCCAGTACGCGCCCAGCGCGGGCAGTGCAATCAACAGTCCGGCCGACAAAGCCAACGCCACGGCAGCCACGGCCGCTTTATCGAACCACTTCTGCATCCCGATCTCTACGCGCGTGCCGCCGGTTTCGGGTGTGACTTTGATCGTCAGCGCCGCGGACAATCCGGTAATGTCCCGCAACGTGCTGGACTTTCGCGCTTGCAGCACGGCGGTGGACGAGACTTGCATCGTCTGCACATCGAAGTCTTGATCGAACAGATCGCGCAGCTCGGTCATGAGCTTGATGACGTCGGCCTCAACGCCTGGATAATAACGACTTTCCATTTAGGGTTCTCCTCACGGCATTCTACGTGAGGTAGGAAGAGATAGTTCAACTAAATAGAGTGGCCCAGACTTTTTAGTCTGTGATGGCTTGAGCGGGATCACAGACCAAAGTCTGTGCCACGATTACGCTAAGGGTTTCGCTTTGCGCCTTTGGCGCAGCACACTGCGGCGAGGCTTCGCCTCGCCGGGTCGATCAAAAAAAGTAATTTGAGGCTTCGCCTCAGAAGATTTCCAGAGGCGCAGCCTCAAAATATTTTGGCAACTCAACGGTAAGCCCGAGGCTTACCGCAATGTGCGGCGGCAGAGCCGCGTCGCATCTGTTGCCTGAATGAGCGATGCTCACGGCTTCTTTTTCTTCTTATCTTTATCTTCTTCCGGCGCGGCGGCGGGTAAATTCTTTCCGGCTTCGAGGATCTGATTTGCCTGGACCCCGACGTGTTCAATCGCGGCAATCTCGTCGGGGTTGGTGACCCCGGTTTTCATCGCATTGAGTTTCGCTAAATAGCCGTTGACCGCGGTGGTTAGTTTGCGCAGCGAGCGGGAAATCATCGGGTTCTTTTCATCGCGCCGGCTGACGTCGTCAATGTTCGTAATTGCTTCGTCCAGGATGCCGGCGACGTCGTCCAGTAGTTGCGCGCGCGTTCCTTTGGGAACATCACCCCAATCGGGTTCTTCCTTGCTCGCTTTTTTTGTCGATGGTTGGGCGGTCCCATTGATGATTGCAAAGCGCCGGTCTGCCGCTTTGATAAAGACCTCGGTGCGCTTGTCCAGCTCCCGGTAGTATCGGATCAGATCAGTTTCCGCGTCTGTCAAATGATCGCGCTGGGCCTGAACGGCTCCGGCAAAGAGAATCATCCCGGCTAACAATCCGGTTAAGGGAAGGAACCTTAATACTAACCTGCTGAGATTTTTCATGGGCGTTTGATCTGGTCGGGCGACGCTTTTGGAGTAGGCGACTTTTCCGGCGATGGTTCTCGCAGCACGGAATGTCCGTAGAAAGAATCCAGGGCTTCGGCCCGGGTGTCCTTTATGTATTCCTCGGCATCTTTGAGGTGTACGGCATACGCAGCGGGCGTGCTGCGACGCAACACTGCGAGCCGCGGAATATGCGGCCGCACCGCGATTTCCAGGTGCTTGTACATGTCACGGGTGCTTCCTTTGTCGTGCTCGAGCGTAGCGACAAAGGCGCGCAGGTCGCCGATGAGACCGAGATATCCGCCAAGTTCTGTCGAGGCTTCCTCGTAGGCTTTTTGACTCGTCAGATTCTCAGCCCGGATCAGTCGGTCTTCTGCCAGCTTAATCGTAGAACGCAGTCGTGATTTCGGATCTTTCGCCGCATCGAGCTGCGATCTTTCGGTGCGGGATACGAACCTCATAGGCGGCGGCGCCGGCAGGCGCGGCCCCTGGGCCGGCTGGCCCAGCGCGCAGGTCGCCAGCCCACAACTGGCAATCAGCTGCGCCAAAAAAATCGAAGCTTTACGAAACCTAATCGCCATTAGCGTCTACCGCGCCATCCAAATCAGTTCGAGCGGTTAGCGCACCAACTCACAAACTAACATTTGACGTTAGCGGACCGAGGAAGTATTTCAATCGGAGCTCTTTCGCTTGACACCTTCACCGCGCTTAATTTGTTCCCTCAACGTGGGGAGACGCAGGTTTACTTTTTCAATCTCGAGCTTGTTGTTGACGGGGTCGGCCCGGGTCAAAAACTTCTGATAAGCATCCATCGCCTGTGGATATTCACCGAGATTATCATGCGCAATGGCAATGAAAAAGTAGGTGGCCGCAATATCAGGTTTTGCTGCGGCCAGCCATTCGTATTCCCGCAGGGCGTCCGGAAATCGCTTCATTTCAAAAAGCGCCAGGGCCAGATTGGCGTGCGCCGTGTAGTTCTCCGGGCTGTTGGCGATTACCTGCCGCAGGAGCTTTTCCGCTTCGCCGAATTGCCTCGATTGGACCAGCGCCGCGGCGTAACCGACCGCATACTTTTCATTCCTGGGCTCCAGTTGCAACGCGCGAAAGTAATAGTCCCGGGACTTGACCGGATCGACGCGGCGAAAGGCGTCTCCAAGCCGCGCCAGCAAGCTGGCATTCTCTGGATTACGTTGCAGCATTTGCTCCAGCAGAGCGCGATCTTCCGGAGTGTTGGATCCCGTATTCGCCGCGATCTCGGCGCGCAGTTCAGCGAATACCGGAGTCGTCCTGATCTTTTCATCCAGACTGTCGATTAACCGCAAGCTCTCATCCGGCTTTCCCGCGCTCGCATACAATCGAGCCACGTCGAAAATCACACTGAGCTGAGTGTTGGGTGGCTTCAACGGCAAGGTACTCCTGGCTTTGTCGAGATCGGCAAGCGCGGCTGCGGGATCTTTTTTGAGCAGCAACTTAGCGCGGTCCACACGAATGGAAGGATTCTCGGGCTCGAGCTGTATCGCGCGGGTAATACTTGCGAGTGCCGCAGCGTTATCCTCGTCATTCCCGCCCGCTTCGAGGAAGGCGCGCTGCTGCCACGTTTGCGCATTCGCTCCTTTTAGTTCAGTGGCAGTGCGGATCAGCGCTAATGCGTCTTTGTAATCCCCGGCACTACGGCGAACGAAAGCCAAAGCAACGGTCGCTTGAAGATCCTGAGCATCGAGTTCGATTGCCCGGCGAAGGATCGGCTCCGCATCGCGATCAAAAGTCCCGGGCCTGGACAAGGCAAGTCCAAACTTTGAGTAGGCCATGGCCCAATCCGGCCGCAAGGCCACGGCCCGCTTGAAACCGTCGATGGCCTCGGCCTGACGATCCGTGCCCACCAGAATCATCGCTCGTTGGAATTCAGCTTCGGGGAACTCCGGTCTTAACTTAATCGCAGCTTCGTAAAGTTGGATTGCCAGTTTTGTGTCACCTTTGGCGTGCGCGTCCTGGCCTCGTTCGAACAGTTTGATCGGATCGGTCTCACCATTCGCGGGATCGTCGCTTTGGGCCAGCGCCTGCTGACCGCAGGTGGCGATAAGGACCAGGACAAAGGCGCGAATTAAAGGCCGGCTTGAGCGGAACTGGGCCAACATAGTTCGTTATTGATTAACTCGACAAAGAATGCGACGTGGCATAACCCGAAGTTTCGATGTTAGCACTGCGCCTCGCGTTGCGTCACCAGCAGATCGCTCCAGAGAAAGCAGTTACGCGAGAAACTGAAGGAACGGATTGGTTGACTTTTCTTTCGCCTGCACTAGACTTCAGTTCACTCCCTGTGCGGCTGGTTCGAAAAATATGACCCTCGCTCCGGGAACCAGACTTGGTCGGTATGAAGTCCGCGCCCAAATTGGCTCGGGCGGCATGGGACAGATTTATCAAGCCGCCGACATCGCTCTCGATCGGACCGTCGCGCTTAAGATTCTTCCCGAGGAATTCGCTTCGGATCCCAGTCGCATGCGCCGCTTCATCCAGGAGGCGCGCGCTGCCTCGGCGCTAAATCATCCAAACATCCTGACGATTTTTGAGATTAGTCGGGAAGCTCCAACTCCATACATCGCGACTGAATTTATCGACGGCATCACGCTGCGCCGTCGCCTCGGTGACGGGCGGATCAGCTTGATGGAGACGACTGAGATTGCGATTCAAATTTCCAGCGCGCTGGCGGCGGCGCATCAGGCCGGCATTGTGCATCGAGACGTCAAGCCTGAGAACGTGATGTTGCGCAAAGACGGCTACGTGAAAGTTCTGGACTTCGGCCTGGCCAAGCCGACTGAACGCCAGGAGGTCAGCACTGAAGCAGCTACGGCAATAAATACCGAGGCTGGAGTCATCGTCGGAACGGCGAGTTACATGTCGCCTGAGCAGGCGCGCGGTCGACGAGTGGACGCGCGCTCGGACATTTTTTCGCTCGGCATGGTGATTTACGAAATGGTCGCCGGACGCTCGCCGTTCATCGGCGACACCAATAGCGACATCGTTGCTTCGATCCTTAAAGAAGATCCACCGCGCCTCAGTGACCTGGCTGCTGACGTGCCGGCTGAGTTGGAAATAATCGTCAATCGGGCGCTGGTCAAGGATAAGGACCAACGCTATCAAACCGTCGGCGAGTTGCACCGCGATCTGAAGCGGTTGAAGCAGAACCTGGATTTCGAATTTCAGAAGGAGTTACCTGAGCATACGCACTCGCGCGAATCAGGCGGCATTCCCACAGCGATGATGCCGGCCCGGTCTTTCACGATCGAGGATCCGCCGGCGCAAACAACCTCGGCTTCGATGACGTTGCCCGCGACGAGTTCGGCTCCCCGGCTCGTTCAGGCGGCAATCTTGATCGTCCTCCCGGCGATCGTGCTGGTGTCTTATCTTTTGTTTGCCAGGAAGACGAGCGCGATCGATTCGATCGCCGTGCTCCCTTTTACTTACACAAACTCCGATCAGAAAGAATTGATTGGGCCGGACGCCAACTGGCTGAGTGACGGCATTACCGAAAGTTTGATCAATGATCTTTCACATGTGCCGAACCTGAAGGTGATCGCGCGCAGTTCGGTATTTCGCTACAAAGGGCAAACCGTCGATCCGCAAACTGTCGGGCGCGAGCTTAACGTGAGAGCAGTTGTCACCGGCCGAATAGTTCAAATCGGCGATACTGTCAGCGTGCAGACAGAATTGGTTGACGTGCAAAACCAGACGCAGCTCTGGGGAGAAAAATATCGGCGCAAGGTCGCGGACGTGCTCGAATTGCCTGAGGACATTTCGCGGCAAATCTCCGAAGGCTTGAAGCTTAAGTTGAGTGGTGAGGCCCGGAAGCAAATCGCCAAGCGCTACACCGTCAATCCCCAGGCCTACGAGCTCTATTGGAAAGGCCGTTACCACTGGAATCAACGACAACCCGAGGATGTCAATCAGGCAATCAAATATTTTCAGGATGCGATCAAACTTGATCCGCAATATGCACTCGCCTACGCTGGTTTGGCTGACTGCTACGTCCTCGGAAATATTTTGCAAATGCCGCCCAGAGAGGCAATGCCGATGGCGGCTGAGGCGGCCCGCAAGGCACTGGCGATCGATGACCAGTTGGCTGAGGCGCATACGTCGCTGGCGAAAATCAAACTGTCGTACGAATGGGATTGGGCTGGTGCCGAAACGGAATTCAAACAAGCGATAGAACTTAACCCGGGGTATGCGACCGCGCATCAATGGTACGGCGTTTATCTTTCTGAGATGGGTCGTCACGACGAGTCGGTACATGAGCGCGGGACAGCGCAGGAGCTTGATCCGCTTTCGCTTTCCATTGCGACAGGTCTCGGACGCGCTCTGTACTGGGCTCGGCGATACGACGAGTCAATCTCGCGGCTGCTGGCAATAATGCCGAGAGATCCGAACTACGCTGATGCCTACTGGAGTCTGGGCCTGGCTTACGAACAGAAGCGGATGCATGCGGAAGCCATCGCGGCTTTTCAACGCGCCGTCGAATTATCCAGGAGTTCAGAATTTCCGGAGGGGAAACCGGAGATGCTGGCGGCGCTTGCTTATGTGTACGCTCAAGCTGGAAAGCAAAGCGAGGCGAGAAGCATCCTGAACCAGTTGAAGAAGGCTTCGACCTCAGACCATTACGTTTCACCCTACGCCGTCTCATTGGTATATATAGCGTTGAATGATAAAGACTCTGCGTTTCAGAATTTGGGGCAGGCATTCCAGGAACGCGACGAGAGTTTTGTCCACCTCAGAGTCGATCCGCGGCTCGATCCAATCCGTTCCGATGCGCGCTTCCAGCAGCTCCTGAAACAGATTAATCTGGCGCCCTGATTCGGCACGAGCGCCCCGAGCGTGCGCTATCGCGCGTCAGAGACATGCGTGCCAAAGAGCTTTTTGACGAGATCGCCATCACTTGCGCAGTGGTTGCGCCCGTGAGTTGGCATGCGCTAACATTCGCGCGTCATAATCAACGCCCCCCTCTTTTCGTTCTTAAGCAGTTCAATCAGACTCGTTGGAGACTGTCATGTCCACAGCGCTCGTTGACGATATCAAAGAGATCAAAGAAGACAATCCATTCGAATCGATGATGTCGCGATTCGATCGCGCGGCGCAGTTACTGAACCTCGATGCCGATTTGTATGCGGTGATGCGCGTGCCTAATCGCGAGTTGAAAGTTTACATTCCGACCCGAATGGATTCCGGCCGCATTCAGGTGTTCGAAGGATTTCGCGTTCAGCATAATTTTGCGCGTGGCCCGGCCAAGGGCGGTATTCGCTATTCTCCGGACGTCAACCTCGATGAAGTACGTGCCCTGGCAGCATGGATGACCTGGAAGTGCGCGGTGGTAAACGTTCCGTTTGGCGGCGCCAAAGGCGGCATCATTTGTGATCCTGCGCAGATGTCGATTGGCGAGTTGGAGAGGATGACGCGACGTTACGCTTCGGAGTTGCTCGACTTTATCGGACCTGAGAAAGATGTTCCCGCGCCGGACATGAATACCAACGAGCAAACCATGGCCTGGATCATGGACACCTATTCCATGCACGCTCGCCATACGGTTAACGCCGTAGTCACCGGCAAGCCAATTGACCTTGGCGGCTCGCGAGGACGGAGGGAAGCGACCGGCCGGGGCATTTTGATTGTGGTCCAGGAAGCCGTGAAGCGATTCAAGATGACGCCGTCAGATACCCGCGTCGTGGTGCAGGGCAGCGGCAACGTCGGCGGTATCGGAGCTCTGTTGCTGCACGAGGCAGGTTTCAAGGTGGTGGGAATTTCAGATGTCCATGGCGGGATACACGATCCGAAAGGCCTCGACATCCCCGCGGCGCTCAAGCATCTGCAGACGACGCGATCTTTCGAGGAGTTTCCGAACGCCGAGCGGGTCAGCAATTCCGAGCTTCTGGAACTGGAGTGTGATGTCCTGGTGCCCGCGGCGACTGAGAATCAGATCACCACCGCAAACGCTGAAAGGCTGAAATGCCGAGTGTTGGCTGAGGGGGCCAACGGCCCGACAACTGCCGCTGCCGACGAAATCCTTTATCAAAAAGGCATTTTCGTTATCCCGGATATCCTGGCGAACGCCGGAGGCGTGACTGTCTCCTATTTTGAATGGGTCCAGGATCGAATGGGATATTTTTGGCGCGAAGACGTCGTGAATGAGCGACTTCAGGACACGATGGTGGCGAGCTTTAATGATTTGTGCCGTTATGCCGATGCGCATTCGGTCGACACGAGGACAGCTGCGTACATGTTGGCGATTGACCGCGTTGCCTATGACACGCGCATGCGTGGCATCTATGCGTGACCGAAAAAACATAAACAAATACGCTCTAAGTCGTGAAAAAGCCTTGCTTTCCGGCCACGGCAATGGTAGGCTTCGGCCGTATTTACTGTTTGCAACAGAATCGTTTGACGACCTCAACCGACGTGGTGCGTTGCGAGCGATCAGTTCTTGGTTGACCGAGCGATCAGATCTTGGTTGACATGGACGCTAGCTTTGCTTATAAACTAGCGCTAGGCTAAAAGACATAAGGACTTAAGGGAAGTTTCGTTGTTCCAGTGACGGCTTCTTTCGGCTGCGTCGCTCTACCAGTAATTCCGGTGCCGGAGCGACTGCAAAACTTGTTAACGCTATCGTTGACGCTGGTAGTTCGAGCGTCCGTATCCAATGGATAACCGGCGGCGAGATGCTTCGGGCAGGCATTCGAATCAATCCGATATCGGCCGTGGTGTTATCTCAACTGATCCGGTCGCCAAGGTTTTTACTCAATATCGCAGGAGGAACGCGATGAGACTCGCGAACAGAGTGCTCTTCTGTGCACTCGCAATTTTTGTTTTATCAGTAGTGGGGATGGCGCAAGCGCCGAGGGATGAGAGAGATCCCAGAAACCCGTCACCATCAGTAGGAACTGGCGGGCCCGAAGGTGGTCCGACCGGTCTCTTTACTATTTACGACGGTCAGGTTTTGCGAAAGGGCGAGTTCAGCTTTAGTTTCGCCTTTAGCAACTATGACCGCGATCCCGGCAATGTCGATATCACCGATTGGCCGGTAAGCTTTAACGTCGGCTTGACGGATCATATCGAATTGTTCTTCAAGACCAACGCGTACCGCGGAATAAAGGTTAATAACCCGCAGAATCTGTCGAGCTTCTACCTGCCCAACACTCAGGGGTATTTTAGCGGCACGTTGCTCGGCAGTGGGCCGGCGATCATTTTGGCGCCACAGGGTCCGAACGTGGGGACGCTGGCGGGCACTGCGATCTTCCGACCGCCGTTCTGTCCTGCTTGCGCGCCGACCGGGGTCTTTAACGTTTATTACAATGCCGGCCAGCCGATTGTTGCGTATCCGTACACCGGCGGTGCTGGTCCGAACTTCGGTCTGGGGCCGGGGGTCATCGGAGGATTGTTCGGCTTTCCGGGATTTAGCGCGACGTTGGGACCACCGTCAGGTGGGACGAGCAATTTCGGCGCGGCGGGAGTCTTCCCAGGCGTTGGTTCACCGGTAGGCAGTATCCTGCCGGGTGTGGTTTTGGCCACGACAACTCTGCCTTGCACGGCGTTGACAGGCAACTGTCGGCCGCCTGGATCGCCTGGCTCGCTGAATCCGATCGTGGTTCCGGTTACTTACACCGTCTCGCCTTCGTATCTGCCTGATGCGCCTTTCGTGAGCCGGTTGTACGGCGAATCAAGCCTTACTAATTTTGTAGCGGGCGCCAAGATTCGTCTGACGAATCCGCGCAGCGCGTTCGGCTTTGGTTTCATTCCGTTCTATCGCTGGTATCCGGACAGCGGCAGTGATGCTGCCAGCTTTAACCAGCTACAGCGTGGTGCCAGTCCGGGCGGCGACATCGGTGATTTTGGATTGGTAATGTTTGTCGACGGTCGCCTGAGCCGGTCAGTAAATCTTTCGGCTAACCTGGGCTACATCCTGAACAGCAATCCGAAGGATCCGAACGGAGTGGCGCTGTTGGATCGGCCGGACGAACTCATCGCCGGCATCGGCGTCGACTTTCCAATCAACAAGTACGTCCAGCCGATGGCAGAACTGCGATCGACGCAGTATGTTGGTGGCCGCACGCTGAATGCGTTTCCAAATAACCCAGTTGAGTTTCTCGCCGGTATCAAGATTTATCCGGCCCGCTGGTGGGGTTTTGGAGCCTGGTATCGCAGGGCTCTGAACGATCAGAGAGCCAAGAACCTCAACGCTGTTGATGCAGCTACGACCATCTCGAACATTACCAACGTGAACGTTCCGGGCCGCGGCCTCGTCGTCGTGCCAGGGACGAGCACTGTTTCTACCTCTGCCGGGATACCGCTGGGATTCCAGCCTTCGAGCGATCCTTACGGTTTCGGCGCGCAGCTGTGGATTGGTCATCGGCACAAACGCGAACCGGCGATTCTACCGAATGCGCCGCCAGTAGCAGCATTGGCAGCTTCAACCACGACAATCACGTTGCCGTGCCAGCCTGGATTCCACTCGTCGTCCGGAGCATGTCCGGCAACCGTCAGCACGAATGTTTCGTTGACGACCACGGCGAGCGACCCCGACGGTGATACGCTGCTCTATTCGTACACGGTCACTGGTGGCCGCATCAGCGGTGAGGGCGCCAATGTGGCTTGGGACCTCAGTGGTGTTGGACCAGGAACTTACACGGCTTCAGTTGACGTTGACGATGGTTGCGGTTGTATTACTGCCGCCACGACGACAGTGACTATAGCCAGTTGCCCGGATTGTGTTCCTGACATCGTTTGTCCGGCGCCGGCTGCAAGTTGCCCGGATGCGGTGGATCAAGGCACGCCGATCACCTTTACGGTCGGTGGCAATCTGACCGCCACTCCGGCGATCAGCGGATATAACTGGACTGTCTCGGCCGGCACGATTACCAGCGGCCAGGGCACTCCGTCAATCACGGTCAGTACCGACGGTCTGGCAGGCCAGAGCGTGACAGCTACTGTCGAACTCGCAGGAGTCGACCCGAGTTGTCCGCGGACAGCATCCTGCACCTCTTCGGTCAGGCCGCTGCCAGCCAAGCCGCGTTTGTTTGACGAGTACGGCAACATCAGATTCAACGATGAGAAGGCCAGACTCGATAACTACGCGATTCAGCTGCAGAACGAGCCAACCTCTCAGGGCTACATCATCGCCTTCGGTAGTTGCGATGCAGAGGGTCAGACACGAGGCAATCGCGCTAAGGATTACCTTGTGAACACCCGTGGCATCGACGCTGGCCGCCTGGTGGTTGTTGATGGTGGATGTATGCCAGAACTGAAGGTTCAGCTTTGGATCGTCCCGCAGGGTGCTACACCGCCAACTCCGGATACTACGGGAGCGGTTTCGCCTTGTCCGGATTGTAAGAAGAAGCCGGCTCGACGCCGCACTCGTCGGTAAGCCGAAGAGTAGGCTGCTTCGAAAAAATAAACGCTCGCCGCTCTTCATAGAGTAGCGACCTTCTTCCAGGGCGGGCGATGTTTCCTAAACAGGACACATCGCCCGCTTTGGTTTTTTGTTTTCTGTACTTGCTTCTAGCTTTTGCCCCAATTGCCAATTCTTTTTCGAAAAGTGTTGGTAAGTGCGTATAATGACCCCGCGGCGTTACTGAAAGCCCCTGACCGCATCTAACCCGACCAGAGTGAGAATCAACTGAAGAGAGAATTAACTGATGAGAAATATCAAAACCCGGCTCCTTATCTTTGTGTTCGCATGCGGCCTTTCTTTCCCCCTGCAAAATTTTATTAACAGGTCTGCTCGGGCGGAAGTTACTCCGCCGGGAGGTGCCTATACTGCGGAGTGGCGTATTAGCGGTCCGACGGGCGGTGACGTCCGCGGGTTGGTGGTTGATCCGAGTGATCCGACGCGCTTTTATTTTGGAACCCTTGATGGACAGATATACACGTCGAGTGATGGGGCGCACAGTTGGCGTTTGCTGGTGAACCTCAATCGTCCGCAGCTGTTTGTCGATCACATACTGGTTGATCCTCGTAACTCGAAGGTTCTTTATGTGGCGACGCACCGGCACAAGGATCCGGGTGGCTTCTTTAAATCGAAGGATGGCGGTCTCACCTGGCGGGAAGCACCCGAACTCCGCAACCAGGCTTTGCATTCAATGACGCAGTCTGAAGCGAATCCTAATATGTTGCTCGTGGGTACAATCACCGGGATTTATCGTTCGAACGATTCAGGTGAGACGTGGTTTCCGCTTCCGGCGATTCCGAAGGCCGGTAATGAAGTTGACGTGGAGTCACTGGCAATCGATCCGCGGAACTCCGATGTCATTTATGCCGGCACCTGGTATTTGCCCTACAAGAGTACCGACGGCGGTCAATCGTGGAAGATTATCAAGAATGGCATTATCGACGACTCAGACATCTTTGCGATCAATATCGATCCACGCAATGCCGACCACGTCATCGCTTCCGCGTGCAGCGGCATTTACGAGACTCGGAACGCCGGCGACAGTTGGCAGAAGGTCCAGGGCATTCCCTCACAATCGCGGCGTACGCGCGCGATTCTTCAGCACCCGTCAGTGCCGGGTTTAGTTTTTGCCGGCACGACCGAAGGCTTTTGGCGGTCAGCGAAGGGGGGCGAGAATAATTCATGGATGGTCACTACGTCCCGCCAGCTCGAGATTAATTCGATTACCGTTCATCCCAGCAATCCGAACGCAATTTACATTGGCACTAACAACTACGGCGTGATGATCTCGACAGATGGAGGAAAGAACTTCGTCCCAAGCAACAATGGGTTCAGCGGCCGTTTCGTTAACGCGATACTTCCAGATCGCGAAAACATGAATCGTGTTTACGCTACGACGATAAATACGGCGACGGGCGGCGGCTTCTTTTTCGTCAGCAGCGATGGCGGGTCTTCCTGGCAGCCCTCGATGCGCAACATGCCGCCGCGCTTGATTGGGTACTCCATTTTTCAGGACGAGCGGGATGGTAACGTCATCTATCTCGGGACTAATCTTGGGGTGTATCGCTCGCCGGACCGCGGCGTCTCGTGGGCCCCGGTAACGGGTCGAAAGCCCGCTGCCGCGCCGGCAAAGAAGAAGCCTCCAGTTAGGAGAACAGTCGCACAGTCTCCCGCTGCCAGACGTAGTACGACGACTCCGAAGACTGGCCAGCAGACGACTGCAAAGCTCAGCGAAACAACCATTCGTCGCGCTCAGGAGGCCCTGGAAAAAGCCGGTTATGAAATCGGAACACCCGATGGACAACTTGGGCCACGAACCCTCGCGGTCATCAGGCGATTTCAGACAGATCATTTCCTGCCGGTAACGGGACAATTGGATCAGACGACTCTGGGAGTGCTGGGCCTTTCCAGCGTCAGCAGCATGCCGGCGGCAGCGCATGTCGCGTCGCTCACCGATCCCGTCAACTCATTGGTTTCGTTTGCCGGGCCTCGCGGTCCGGAGATTCTCGCCGCCACAAATGCCGGGCTCTTTCGCACTTCGGATCCGGTGCTTGGGTGGGATCGGGTCGCGTATGGACAGAATGTGGACGCCAGAACGAGCTGCATTTCGACCAGCCCGCAGGCGCCTTCGGTAATTCTGGTCGGAACGGCGATGTCGGGAGTCCTGATATCTCGCGACGCGGGTGAAACCTGGCAACAGGTTAGCGGAATCCCCAACACGTTTCCGGTGAACGTTATCGTTCAGGATCCGCAGCGCGCTTCGTTTATGTACGTCGGGACGAAACAGGCCTTTTTCATGTCACAGGACGGCGGCGAACATTGGTCACGGCGAGGCGGAAATCTTCCTTTTGGGGATTTCACGAGCATCCTGATCAATCCCCGCAACACGAATGAGTTATTTGTCGGCAACGCCTATCAGAACGGGGAATTCGGCGGCGGTGTCTATCGCTCAAGTGACTCAGGCACGTCCTGGGTTCGCATTGACGCGCGCGAGCATCGTCTCCCCAGTTTCAGAATCTGGGCTCTGGCACTTGATCCGCGCGATCAGAATACGTTGTTTGTTGGTTCGCACTCAGCAGGAGTTTATGTGGTGCCGCGGGGCGTCGAGGGCACAATGAGTGAACGGCGTTAAGCGTCTGGTAACAATTGGGATGTGCAAATCTGCGCAGTCGCCTTGACACTCAGTATAGCGCCGTGTAAATTCCGAGCTTATCCGGTCACGCGATCGGTGATAGTCGGACCAGCGCGGGAGACTACGGGCACGACGGAACTCGAAACGACAACCTTCATTTCAAAACTCCTAGGCTCGCATCCTCTCCCTCTATTCTCCGACCAATCACAACAGGTACACTCGCTGATACTTCAGGGGGTACTGGTCGAATGCCGGAAAGGCGCGCCGATCGCTCGTCGCGCTACGCGAATACGATTAGGGAGTATGCATGTCCACGGAACAACCTGTAACTGCGATCGGTGAAACCGATCCAAACCAACCTTCAACAACCAATCAAACTGCAACCGATAATTCGACCGCGGAAATGACATCGCCGAGCAGTGACTCGAACGAGTCTAATTCGGCGGCGGCGGCGGCGGCGGCAACGACTGCGGCCGCGACCGAGACGGCGACCGAAACCCCGACCGACACGGTCGCCGACACGGCGGCCGGCGAAGATGAACCGCGCCCGTCCGGCGAAGACTTCGGCAGCATGCTCGATCAATTTGAGCAGGAGCAATCAACCCTCCAGGAAGGCGAAGTCGTGCGCGGCACCGTTGTCGGCATAACTGAACGCGGCGTCGTCATTGACTTCGGCTATAAGTCTGAAGGCCTCGTCAGCCAAAACGAGTTCATGGAGAACGGCGAGATCACCGTCAAGCGCGGTGACGAAGTCGACGTGCTGGTAAAGAACATGGAGAGCGGCGAAGGGTTTCCGATTCTTTCGCGCGCTGATGCAGTTCGATTGCGAGCCTGGGACGATCTGGAGAAGGCCTTCAACGAGGGCGCCTCTGTTAAAGGCAAGGTAATCGAACGAATTAAGGGCGGCTTGCGCGTCGACGTGGATGGGATTCCTACCTTCCTGCCCGGGTCGCAGGTCGATGTGCGCCCGTTGCGCAATCTTGATTCGCTTCGCGGCCGCGAGATCGAAGCCAAGGTAATCAAACTCAATCGCAAACGATCAAACGTGGTGCTTTCGCGTAAGGCTATCCTCGAGGAGCGCAATGCCGGCAAAAAGGGAGAGACACTCGATCAGATTGAAGAGGACATCATCGTTGAAGGACAGATTAAGAACCTTACGGACTATGGCGCCTTCGTCGATCTTGGCGGGGTTGATGGGCTGTTGCACGTGACTGACATGTCGTGGGGCCGTCTGCAAAATCCCGGTGAGCTGTTCAAGGTGGGCGACACGGTGCAAGTGAAGGTGTTGCGATTTGATCGCGCGCGCGAGCGCGTTTCCCTGGGTTACAAGCAGCTTCTGCCGGATCCCTGGGAGAGTATCGAAGAGCGCTTTCCGCCGATGACCCGGATCACCGGAAAGATCGCCAGTGTTACTGACTATGGCGCCTTTGTAGAGCTCGAGCCTGGCGTCGAAGGCCTGGTCCACGTTTCAGAAATGAGCTGGTCCAAGCGCGTTAAGCATCCGAGCAAGCTGGTTAATCCGGGCGATACAGTGGATGTCGAGGTGCTGGGCGTCGATGCCAAGGCGAGGCGGATCAGCCTGGGCATGAAGCAGGTTCAGGAGAACCCTTGGAAGACTCTGGGCGATCGCTATCAGGTGGGCGCCCGCGTTCATGGACGGGTCCGCAACCTGACCGATTTCGGCGCTTTCATTGAAATTGAGGAAGGCATCGACGGTTTGGTGCACGTCTCGGATATTTCCTGGTCACGTCGAATCAAACATCCGGGCGAAGTGCTGAAGAAGGGTCAACAGGTTGACGCGGTGATTACCGGGATCGATCCCGATAATAGACGAATGTCCCTGTCGATGAAGGATCTCGAACCTAACGCGTGGAATGACTTTGTCGCCAGCCACAAACCCGGGGACGTGGTGAAAGGGAAAATTGCACGCTTTGCGAGCTTTGGAGCCTTCGTCGAGCTGGGCGATAACCTGGAAGGTCTCTGTCATATCTCCGAACTCTCGGACGATCGGGTGGCCAAGCCGGAGGATGTCGTTCAACTCGGGCAGGAGATGGAGTTTCGCATCCTCCGCATTGACGCTGAGAACAAGAAAATTGGTTTGTCAGCGCGCGCGGTAAGCAGTGACGATCCGATCGTGGAAACCAAGATTTACACATCGGAAGCCGGCGGCGGGATGGCTTCTCTGGCCGAACTAGCGGACTTTTTCAATCCCAACAAAGGCGGCGACGACGCCGGCGACTGAGTAGCAGAGCAAGAATTGTTCGGAGGGCTGGCGATTCGGGAACGGTTGCTTCTGTTTCCCCGTAAACGCTGCCTATGCAATGGTTTCTGGTCTTGATGCCGCTGCCGGGTTCTGCTAAGGTAAGATATAATTTCCAATCTGGGTACCGAGCTGGACTTTGAGTCAGGTCGCTAACTTACAGTTGCTTTTCCTTAGCGAGGTGATTGCATGACTAAAGCGGATCTGGTCAACGACGTCGCCGACGCCGCCGAACTAACCAAGAAAGATGCCGAACGACTCGTTGAGATCGTTTTCGAGAGTATTATCGACAGTCTGAATCACGGTGAGAAAATTGAGCTGCGCGGCTTTGGCAGCTTTCGCGTGCGTGAACGCGGGGCCCGGCGCGGCCGCAATCCGAAAACTGGTGAGCCGGTAAACATTCCGGCCAAACGCGTACCCTATTTCAAAGCTGGAAAAGAGTTGAAGGAGTTAATCAACGAGAATCCCTTGTGATTTTCACCTCTCTCGTCAGATTCGAATACAGGTCGCGTTGTGGAAAGACTGTGGAGCCCCTGGAGACTCGAGTACATCACGAATACCAGTCCCGGCCAGCCTCAAAACTCCTGCATCTTCTGTGCAGCGCAGAAAAATCCAGCCCATGATGCCCAGAGCTTGATTGTTCATCGTGGCCTGCACAACTTCGTAATTCTCAACAAATATCCCTACACCAGCGGTCATCTGATGATCGCTCCCAACTCGCATCTGGGACATTTGTCGGCCGCGCCGAAAGAGGTGACCGATGAAATGATGGATCTGTTGAAGCGATCTCAAAAGGCGCTGATCGATGTCTATAACCCCGAGGGATTCAACGTAGGAATGAACCTTGGGAAAGTCGCGGGGGCCGGTGTGGCGGATCACCTCCACATGCACATTCTTCCCCGATGGGGAGGCGACACGAACTTCATGTCGACTGTAGGTGAAACGCGGGTCCTGCCGGAAGATTTATCCGTGACTTATCAAAAGCTAAGCGGAAAGATCTAATTTGTTCATCCTCAACTCGTGCGCCTGAATGTGGCACTCGCCATCTTGCGCGTGATTCAGAGCGGGACGACAGTGGAGATTGCTTCACCCTGACTGGCCTCAGGGCTCACCCTGCGGAATCGCCTCGTCTTCGACTTCACCCGATGGATTGATCGGGACATCGGCAGCTCGTTCATAAGTAAACCGTGGGGCCTTTTGCCCATCTTCAGCCGGCAATGCCGCATTGAATCCCGGGTAGACAATGCGCGGGTGATAAATGGCCATCAAAGAGTTCACGATCGCCTCGCGCACCTCGCTCAGCTCGCGCAACGTCAGGTTTGATTCATCCAACTGTCCGTCGCTGAGCACGGCGTCGAAGATTCTGGCTACGATGGCGCGTATGTTTTCCGCGTTTGGATGCGCCAGCGAGCGAGCGGCAGCTTCCGCCGAATCAACCAGCATGAGGATGGCCGCTTCCTTGAACTGTGGTTTCGGCCCGGGATAGCGAAAGTCAGCTTCGTTTATCGCAGCTCCGTTTGCCTGCGCTTCTGCCTTGCGCAGAAAGAAGTACAAGGTGCGGGTCCCGTGATGCTGGGGAATAAAATCAGCGATTCGCTTTGGCAGTCCGATCTCCTTCGCCATGCGCAATCCGTAGGTCACGTGACTCGTAATTATCTTCGCGCTTTGAATTGGTTTGAGGCGATCGTGCGGATTGTCGCCGCTCTGATTTTCCACGAAATAATCAGGTGCAGCTACCTTGCCGATGTCGTGGTAGAGGGCACCGACCCGCGCCAACAGGGCATTCGCCCGAATCGCGCGGCAAGCGTCTTCAGCCAGTTGGCCGACCCCATGAGAATGCTGGTTTGTGCCAGGAGCCCTGAGGGCCAACTGACTCAGCACGGGCAAATCCGCGTTCGTCAATTCGAGCAGTCTGATGTCGGTTAAGATCCCGAAGAGCGATTCGTTAATGGGAACCCCGCCGGCGGCAAAGATTATTGTTAACAAGCCACCGCCAATTCCAAACAGGCCCGCTACCAGCGCGGCTGAAATTGACAAAGGCCGGTGGGAAAAGGCGATTAACGCAATCGCCGCGAAGAAGTTAGCCGCGGCCACGAATAGCCCCGCGAGAGTCACCGACTGTCGTTCGCGGTATCGCTTGATGCCGTAAACGGCGGCCGCGCACGAGATGAACGCGTACAGAGCAACCGGAATTGGCTCGCTGGCCAGCAAACCGGCGATGGTCGCGGCCACGACACCAGCGATCAGACTGAGCTGACGATCGAGGAGCATTGTCAGGAGCAAAGAAGCCGCCGCAAACGGAATAGTGAAACTCCAAACGGCCGAGTCGTTAAGGGGCGCGCGGGTGCTCTGAGAGGCAATGGCGTTGGCTACTATGAACCCGAGGCGCATCAGAATGGCTTCAAACAGAATCGCCGATCCTACCAGGGCGAAAGCCCGCGCCGGCGAAACCAGCAAATCGACATTCGTGGCGCGATATTTGACGAAGCGCCAGACGACAAAATAGGTGGCTGCGGTAAGGTTGGAAACAACGATGGTGCGAACCAGACTAAACGGCCATTGAATCAGCAGCAGAGTTGTGGAAATTGTCAGGAATGCAAACCCCATCGCAAATTGGGTCGCCGCCGAAAACCATCGGAAGGGAACCAGCAAGACCCCCAACACCGCATTCCGCACGCTGTCGATCGTTGAAGTGAAACGGGGACGAGGGCTCATTCTTTAGATTCTGTCTAACTACCCACTCCGGTTCGATTAACTGAAGGATGGGCGTTGCAAAGTATGAACGGACAATGTTTCGTCGATTCGATTTAGCAGGGATGCCAACGAATTTGCGTTCGTCGCGGAAATGGCAAGGGGCTCGCTCCCGGACTCAATTGATACCTGTCTGAGCATCGCTTCCAGTTCCCAGGCGTCCACCAGGTCCGCCTTGTTAAAAACCAGCAATCGGGGAATTTGATTCACTTCAAGCTCGGCCAGAATGCGATCAACTGAAGCGATCTGTTGCGGCCACCGGGAGTTCGACGCATCGATCACGTGAATCAGCAGACGACTGCCGGCGATCTCCTCCAGCGTAGAGCGAAACGCCGCGAGTAAGTCAGGCGGCAGATCGCGAATGAATCCCACCGTATCGTTGATGATGACTTCACGCTCTCGCGGCAGTCGCAAGCGCCGCGTGGTTGGATCCAGCGTGGCAAACATTCGCGATTCGGCCAGCACATTACTCGCGGTCAGCACATTCAGCAAGGTCGATTTGCCGGCATTTGTGTAGCCGACTATGGAAATGGCCGGCACCTCCCGGCGCAGACGTTCTTTCCGCCGCTGCTCGCGGCGCTTTGCCTGCGAGGCCAGTTCCTTCTCGAGCCGGTGAATGCGATCGCGGACGCGCCGCCGATCGGTCTCGAGTTTGGTTTCGCCAGGCCCGCGTCCGCCGATGCCGCCGGCCAATCGCGAAAACGCGGAGTTCTGTCCCATCACCAGTCGCGGCAGAATATATTTAAGTTGGGCCAGCTCGACCTGGATTTTGCCTTCATGAGACTGCGCTCTTTGCGCGAAGATGTCCAGAATGAGCTGCGAGCGATCAATTACCTTCAGATCGGTTGCATCTGAGATCAGGCGCACCTGCGCGGCGTGTAGCTCACGATCGAAAATGATGGCGTCAGCGCCCAGCTGCATCGCCCGAATCAGGAGCTCGTCCAGCTTGCCCTTGCCCAGGATGGTGCGGGGATCGATTGAACCGCGACGTTGAATCATTTCATCCAGAACGATCACGCCGGCAGACTGCGCCAGTTGCCGCAATTCGGCAATCGAATCTTCGGCTTCGGCGATCGGGCCTGTGGAAACGTTGACCAGAATGACCTGATCGGCATTTGTCGCGCGGTGCGCCGGCCGGCGCTGGCGGGCCATCTCACTCTCCAGCGCTTCAATCAGAGCCAGGAAATCAACATCAAGTTGGGAGACGACTGCCGGATCGAGAAAAGCGAAACTCTTGCCATCACCATTCGTCTTAAGGTCATGAGCAGTCGAGGGGAGCAAATGCGCCGAACGAACGATCCCGGGCAATCCCGTTCCTGCTTCGACGTTGATCGCCGCCATTAGATCCAGCCTGAGCAGGGCCAAATCTGTCAGGTCGTCGCGGGTCAGTTCTTCACCGCGCAGATGCGTATGAATGCAGCGGAGGCCGCGAAACCGATCGCCGGCCACCCGCACGCGCTTGAAATCGGGTAACTCGATTCGTTTCGCATCACCGACAATGACGTATTCAACGTAGCCTTTTCGATCGACCAGCGCGCCGATTTGCCGGTTTGTTTCGTGAGAAAGTTCACTCAACTGGCGCGCGAATTCAGGCGTGACAATCTGGTGAGGCGGGATGCGGCGCTGATACAACTTTTCAATTCGCCTTAATTGGTTCGGCTTGAGACCGTGGGTATTGCCGTGAAGACTTTTCATCCGCTGGAACTGGAAGAATTATAACACGCGGTGGCATGCGCACCTGCGCGTGATTCACGGGCGAGGCCGCTCGGGCCACATCAAAGTTAGACAACCCGCGACATGCTCGATAACATGTATCGTTTTTCGAGAATCGATGAGTGATCCCATGCGCATAACCCGAGTAGAGCCCGCGGCCGGAATTTCCGGAGGCGAGGTGGCAGTCGCGTATGCCGGTGTCACGGCGGCAGGCTCCCGAGGGTTGGGCGTTTTGTTTGATGCCAAGCCGGCGCACATCACCGCTATCGGACGTGGCCGGGCGCTGGTATCGATTCCCGAGCTCAGCGCCGAAGGTGGGATCGAGGTTGTGTTGCTCACCGCTGAGCCGCGGCAAAGTTCAGGCGCAAAGTTCATAATCGGGCGAAAGCTGGCGGGCGGCGTTCATCCGGTCGCGAATCCTGCTTTCGATCCTCGCGGCGGGTCGCTGTATGTAACCCGATCCGGCACTCGCGGCGAAAACGTGCCCGTCTCGATTTTTCGCATCAACAGTGACGGAGCGGTCGAAGATTTTTCCAGCGACGTGATGAATCCGACAAGTATCGCTTTCGGGAGGACGGCGCGAATGTTCGTCACGAGCCGGTTCGACGGAATCGTCTACCGCGTAACGGCTGAGCGCCAGTTCGTTGCATTTGCCGGCGAACTGGGGGTGGCAACGGGTTTGGCCTTCAACCGCAGCGGTGAGATGTTTGTCGGCGATCGCAGCGGAACTATCTTTAGAATTAACGAGATCGGGGAAGCAAAGCCCTGGGCGGAACACGAGCCGTCGGTATCGGCTTACCATCTGGCCTTTGGACCCGATGGGTCCCTTTACGTGAGTGGGCCTACAGTTTCCAGTTTCGATTCAATTACTCGCTTTGATGAGGATGGGAATGCCAGCACGTTTTATCAGGGGTTGGGTCGTCCCCAGGGGTTGGCGTTCGACCGAAAAGGCAATCTGTATGTGGCCGCGTCATTGCGAGGTCGTCGTGGCATCGTCAGGATTTCACCGGACGGATTAGATGCCCAACTTGTCGTGTCCGGCATGAATGTTGTTGGTCTGGCGTTTGGACCTGCGGGCGAAATGGTTGTGGCCACTAATGACGCTGTTTACACGATACCGCTGGGGATTCATGGAACATTACTGGATTGAGTTTGAGGTGGCGCGCGCTTTCTGCAAGTCGTCTCACGGGCGTGCTCGAATAGCTGTTTTGACTCTGGTGGATGCGGGTGCTAATTTGAACTTCTTTTTGATGCCGTCTTGATTACCTCAGGATTAATAGCGCAACTTGTCATTTTTATGGTGGTGCTGCTGTTTTCGATCTCAGCCCACGAGGCCGGGCATGCCTGGATGTCCAACAAGTTCGGTGACGATACGGCGCGCCTGCTGGGACGGATTACTCTTAACCCGCTGGCCCACACAGATCCGATCGGCACTCTGCTGATTCCCATCGCCAGTTTCATTTTTAGCCACCTGGGAGCTTCGATTGCCCTGATAGGCTGGGGAAAACCGACGCCCGTCAACCCCTTGCGTTGGCGAAACAAGGATGTGGCGAACGTTATGGTTTCGATCGCCGGCATCCTGGCGAACCTCATAATTGCAATCGTGGCGTTGGGCCTGATGTACCTTGGCGACTTTCTTCATCTTTTTGGGTCCGGCTCAGTTTTGCAGTCGTTTGAAGAGCCAATCATCCTGTTTCTCTTTACCGCCTATAGTCTGAATGTCGCTTTGGCCTTCTTTAATCTCTTACCCTTTCCTCCACTCGACGGCAGCAAGATTTTGTACACAATTCTTCCTGACAGCATGAAACCAGCAATTGAGGCGCTGGAGAGATTCGGCTTCATTATTCTCCTGCTGGCAATGCAAACGGGAATCTTCGGCATCATTTTCAGTCCGGTTCGGCAGGCAATGTTCTATCTGCTTCCGCGCAGTCTGACCGGGCTATGATTGGAACTGAATATTCGATATGCCTAAACGAATTTTCAGCGGCGCCCAACCAACCGGGAATGTTCACCTGGGAAACTATCTCGGCGCGCTGCGTAACTGGGTTGCCCTGCAAAGTGATTACCAGAGCTTCTTCTGCATAGTTAATCTTCACGGGATTACAGTTCCGCAGGATCCCAAGGTACTGGCCGCCAAGACCCGCGAATTGGCACGGATTTATCTTGCGGTGGGAATCGACCCAGGCGTCTCGACTGTTTTTGTCCAGTCAGACGTGCCGGCCCATGCTGAATTGACCTGGTTGCTCAATTGTGTGGCGCGGATGTCGGAACTTGAACGCATGACGCAGTTCAAGGATAAAGCCCGCAAGCAAGACGAGAACGTGGGGGTCGGCTTATTCGACTATCCGGTGTTAATGGCCGCGGACATCCTGCTTTATCAGACGGATCTGGTTCCGGTGGGCGAGGATCAGAAGCAGCATCTCGAGCTGACGCGCGACGTCGCCATTCGTTTCAATCGCGACTATGGCCAGACCTTCGTGGTACCCGATCCATTCATTCCGAAGGTCGGCGCCCGCATCATGTCGCTTGCCGATCCGACGAAGAAAATGTCCAAGTCAGATGCAGAGAGTGAAGCCGGATGCATCATGTTACTGGACAATGATGATGCCGTGCGCCGCAAGTTCAAGCGCGCGGTTACAGACTCAGGCACGGACATCAGGTTTGAGGACTCGCGGCCGGCCATCAATAACCTGCTCACCATTTACCATCTGCTGACGGGCAAGGCCGCGCCCGAGATTGAAGATCATTTCAGCGGCGGCGGCTATGCAAAATTGAAGGAGGAGTTGGCAGACGTCACGATCGGGTTTCTGAGGCCGTTTCAGGAACGCGTGCTCGGCATCGATGATGATAAACTGGATCAGATTTTGGAGCAGGGCGCTGAGCGAGCTGAAGCGATCGCTAAAATGACTTTAGGACACGCCAAGGCGAACATGGGTTTGGTTGGCGCGCGCAAGTAAATCGATGGAAGAAACAACGCCAGCGGTCGAAGCCGAAAGCACGACGAGCGCGTCTCCCGACGCGCCACAGACCATCAGCGTCGCCGGCGCTCAGCCCGAAATTGCGTCTGATCGAGAGGGCGATCATTTGAAGATTACCCTCGGAGAATTTGAGGGACCACTCGACCTGCTGCTCTATTTGATTCGTCAGGATCAGGTCAACATTTACGACATTCCGGTTGCGCGAATTACCGACGAGTACTTGCGTTATCTCTACCTGATGCAGGAATTGGATCTGACCGTCGCGGGCGACTTTCTGGTCATGGCCGCCCAACTCATCGACTTGAAATCGCGCATGCTTTTGCCGCGCGATCCCACAGCAGCGGAGGAAGAAGTGCTCGATCCGCGCGCCGAGCTCGTTAACCGGCTGCTGGAGCACGAGAAGTTCAAGGCGGCGGCGCAAATGCTCTGGTCGCGCGCGACTGTGGAGCAGGCAGTCTTCACCCGCGCGGAGATCGAAACCGACAAGAACAATCCGGAAGTCGTCGTGGGCCTCTTCGATTTGCTCAAGGTGTTTCAGGAAATTCTCGCTCGCCACAAGGAAGAAGTCCTGATGGAGATCGAGCGGGAAGAAGTGACTATGGCCCAGATGATTGAGCGCCTGCGGAATATGGTGCGGTCGGCGGGTGAGGTGAATCTGCTGGAGTTTTTTGGACGGGCGCAATCTCGCCGCGAACTGGTAGTCGCGTTTCTGTCCGTGCTTGAGCTGGTTCGTATGAGCGAGATTTCGCTGCTCCAGCGCGAAACCTTTGGCGAAATCACGGCGAAGTCTGTGAGTCCGGCTTAGCAGGGGCCACGAAAAATTTATGAGTACAGCCAAAGCAGCGAATGTAGAGGAACCGATTGAAACCGTCGCTTCCGAAGAAGAGAATCCCATCGAAGGCCACCGCGAAATCGGTGATACTGAACTGAAGGCGATCATTGAGTCGCTAATCTTTGTGGCTGACGAGCCGATTAGCGCGAAGGTAATCGCCGACGTGGTTGATTTGGATCGCCCGGCGGTCGAAGCCGCGATTCGGGATTTGGTGAAAGAATACGAGTCGCGCCCGGGGGGCCTGCAAATGCGTGAGATTGCCGGTGGTTGGCAAATCGCCACCAGGGCCGAACATCACGAGCACATTCGCGCGTACCTGAAATCAAAACCCAGCGCCAAACTTTCTCTGGCCTCACTGGAAACGCTTGCAGTCATTGCTTACCGGCAACCGGTAACTGTTCCCGAGATCCTGGAAATTCGCGGAGTCCAATCTCCTTCAGCGATCAAGACCCTGCTGGACAAGCGCTTGATTATTGCGAAAGGCCGGAAGGAGACAGTGGGCCGGCCGATGATGTACGGGACCTCGAAGGAATTTCTGATACAGTTCGGCCTCAAGGATTTGTCTGAGTTGCCGAGCATCGAAGATTTTCAGGATCTTGCCGGCGGAGCCACTGATTGATTCATTGATTCATTTAATCATTGATTCATTGGTTGTAGGCCTTGAATACTCGCACTCGCCCATCGAACCCACTCAATGAAACAATGAAACAATGAGACAATGAATCAATAACCCAATGCAACAGCGTCTACAAAAACTAATCGCCTCAGCCGGCATCGCTTCGCGTCGTCACGCTGAAGATCTGATGGTCGCGCGGCAAGTCACCGTTAACGGCGAGGTGATTGTCGAACTCGGGGCCAAGGCCGATCCCGAAACAGATCACATCAAGGTTAAGGGTCGCCTGATCAATCCGCTGTTGAGCCAACAGAAGCCCGTCTACGTCCTGCTTAACAAGCCCAAAGGTTATTTGACCAGCATGTCCGACCCGGAAGGGCGGCCCCTGGTGATTGATTTGATTCCCTCGTCGCTCGGGCGTTTGCATCCGGTTGGCAGACTCGATTTCAACACCGAAGGGTTGTTGCTGCTGACTAACGACGGTGAGTTCACCCGTCACATTACCGCCGCAAAAAGTCGCATCCCCAAAGTTTACCTGGCCAAGGTCAAGGGCATGCCGCCCGACAAAGCAGTCGAGCGTTTGCGGCGCGGTATCGCCATCGATGACGAGCGTAAGGTGCGCGCCGAGGTGCGCATGTTGCGCGAGAGTAAGACCAATGCTTGGTTTGAAGTAATCCTTCACGAAGGCCGCAATCAACAGGTACGGCGCATGTTTGATGCGATTGGCCATTCGGTCATCAAGCTGGTTCGCACACGCATTGGTAACCTGGAAGAGAAGAACTTGAAGCCGGGGCGATGGCGCAAATTAAATGAAAGAGAAGTGAAGACTCTAAAAGGACCGCATCAAACCAAAACCGCCGCGCGCAGAAGGCGCTGACACCTTAGGTAGTGGGTTAATTTGAGTTGGAGGCTATATGCAGAAGTGGGAATATAAAGTAATCAAAACGCCGGAACCAACTGCGGAACAGCTTAACGAGCTAGGCGCCGAAGGCTGGGAGTTGGTGGTCGGCGCTATCGACGCGCATCACGGCGGCGTTTTTATCTTCAAGCGTAAGATTTCAAATTAGGGCACTGCCGACACGTCACCTGCGGATGCGTGCGCTTAATCATTGAGTTACAATGCCCAGTTCTAAATAACGTCGCGACAGGCACCTCCGGCCTGTCGTTTGATTGTCAGGCGTACCGGGTACTTCCAAAATAATGGAATTCGAACTTACCGAAGAACAACTTCAAATGAAGATGAGCGTGCGCGAGTTCGCTGAAGCCGAGATTGCGCCGCACGTCATGGAATGGGACGAAGCCCAGCATTTCCCCATCGAACTGATGCCCAAACTTGGCGAACTGGGGTTGCTGGGAATTCTGTTCCCCGAAGAGTACGGCGGCGCCGGTCTCGGTTATGTTGAGTATGCGACCGCAATTGAAGAACTTTCGCGCGTCGACGGATCGGTCGGCATCTCAGTGGCAGCGCATAATTCGCTCTGTTCGAACCACATCTTCCAGTACGGTACCGAGGCGCAGAAGCAAAAGTATCTGACGCCGCTCGCCAGCGGTGAGAAACTCGGGGCGTGGGGCCTGACTGAGCCCGGCGCGGGGTCGGACGCGTCCGGCACGCGCACCACAGCCGTTAAAAGCGACGGCGGCTGGCTGGTGAACGGATCGAAAAACTTCATCACGCACGCCATTCATGCGGACACCTGCGTGGCCTTTGCTTCGAGCGATCGCGCCAAAAAGAGCAAGGGCATTACGGCGTTCATTTTTGAAAAGGGAACGAAGGGCTTTGCGCCGTCAAAGAAAGAGAACAAACTCGGTCTGCGTGCTTCCGAAACGGCGAGTGTGGTCTTCGAAGATTGTTTCGTGCCTGATGAGAATCGTCTGGGTGAGGAAGGGCAGGGATTTGTCAACGCCATGCAGATTCTTGATGGCGGCCGGATTTCGATCGCCGCGCTCGCGGTGGGCATCGCCCAGGGCGCTTACGAGTCGGCGCTGAAATATTCAGCCGAGCGCCAGCAATTCGGCAAACCAATCCGCGAGTTTCAGGCGATCCAGTTCAAACTGGCTGACATGGCCCTGCAAATCGAAGCCGCGCGTTTGCTCATGTATCGCGCCGCCGCCATGAAAGATCAGGGCAAGAAGACAACCAGGGAATCTTCGATGGCCAAGTTGTTCGCCAGCGAAATGAGCGTGCGCGTGTGCGAAGAGGCTGTGCAGATTCACGGAGGCTACGGCTACACGAAAGATTACCCGGCAGAGAAATACTGGCGCGATTCAAAACTCTGCACCATCGGCGAAGGCACTTCTGAAATTCAGCGAATGATCATCGCGCGGGAAATCCTGAAGTAGGCATGAAAGACTCGCTTTTCGATCGCATCATCGCCGGAGAATCAAATGCCGTGGCGCGGGCGATCTCGAAAGTTGAAGACGGGGCCGAGGGTGTCTCAGACTTGATGAAGCAGATTTTCCCGCGCACCGGACGGGGCTTAATCATCGGCATCACCGGCGCCCCCGGAGCCGGAAAATCGACGCTCGTTGACAAGCTGGCCGCGCATTATCGGAAGGGTGGCGAACGGGTGGGCATCGTCGCGGTTGACCCTTCCAGTCCTTTTTCGGGTGGCGCGATTCTGGGTGATCGCATTCGGATGCAGTCGCTGGCCCTCGACAAAGGCGTCTTCATTCGTTCGATGGCCACGCGCGGGAACCTCGGCGGTTTGGCGCGAGCGACCGTTGAGGCGGTTGCGATTCTTGATGCGGCGGGCTATGACAAGATCATTGTCGAAACCGTCGGCGTCGGCCAGGATGAGATCGAGATTGCCAAGACCGCCGACGTTTGCGTGGTTGTGCTGGTCCCCGGCATGGGCGACGACGTGCAGACGATGAAAGCCGGAATCATGGAAATCGGCGACGTGCTCGTCATAAACAAAGCTGACCGCGATGGGGTCTTGCGTACTGAAAAAGAGTTAGAGGCCTTGCTCAGCTTGTCGGGCCGGCTGGACGAATGGCAGCCGCTGATTGTGAAGACGGTGGCCATCGACAACAAAGGTATCGATGAACTGGCGACGGCCATAGCTCGGACTCGCGAGGCCCAGCAAACAGCTGACGTTAGCTCTGAACGCAAGCGAGCGATTGCCCGTTGGCGCATTCTGGAACTGCTGCGAGAGCGTCTGGTTGCGGATATTCTGAGCGGCGATTCCGCATCTGAAAAGCTTGATCGTTTGGCTGAGGACGTCGCCAGCAAACAGCGTGATCCGTACTCGGCAGTGGAAGAATTGATTAAGGCGTCAGTTGTCATTGGTCAGTAGTCAGTTGCTAGCGGAAAGTGCCGATGCCGAGAAAGGCTACTTGGCGTATGGCTTGGCCACGCTGATGCGCGGCAAGTCTCGGAGCTTGCCGGAAGGACTTCACAAAGTTAGCGGTCTGCGACCACCGGGGTCGAAGACCCATTGAAAAAAGGCGATTGTCGGCAAGTCGGAGACTTGCCGCGCATCGGCGTGGCAGAGCCAGCGCGGTCAAATATCGTCCAAACAACCGACAGGCAACCACAACTGACACCTGACTAATGAAAATAGATCATATCGGCATTGCGACCGACAGCATCGCGGAGGCGGCTAACTTCTATCGCGAGGCGCTGGGTCTCAAGATCGAAGAAACTGAAGAGGTGGCTGAGCAAAAAGTGCGCGTAGCGATGCTGCCCATTGGTGAATCGCGGATTGAATTGCTCGAGCCGACCACGTCCGACTCGCCGATTTCAAAGTTTCTTGCGAAGCGTGGGCCCGGCATCCATCACGTCGCCATTCAGGTGGAAAACATTCGCGAATCTCTGACGAAAATGAAGGAAGAAGGGGCGCGACTGATCGACGAAGAGCCGCGAACGGGCGCGGGCGGTTGCCTTGTCGCCTTTGTTCATCCATCATCAACGGGCGGGGTTTTAGTTGAATTGGTTGAGAACCAGAAGCGATAAACATCTCGTGCATTTTTGATTTGAAAGGATCTAATTTTGAACTCAAAAACTAAAGCTTGGATTGCCGCTGGAGTCGGCATCATTTTTGCCGTCGGCCTGATTGTCTGGCAGGTCAAAGCCAGCCATGGCGCGCCGATTAATCTGACCGCAGACGATATGACGCAGATCGCTTCGGACCAGGCGCCGCAGGCGCGGGCCCGCCTGGCCACGGATGACGCAGCGCGCCGCGACTTTGCCAAGAACGTGCGCGAGTTGCTCTCTGTCGCCGAAGAAGCAAAGGCGAAGGGCATCGCTTACCGTCCTGAGATCAGACGCCAGATGGAATTGGTGCGGGCGATCGTAATTGCGCAGACTTTTGCTGAATCTCAAAGCGGCCAGCCAGGTGCTCCGCAAGTTTCGGACGCTGAGATTGAAGCGTTTTTCAAAGAACCAGGCCAGGAAGAACGGTTTCAGCAATTCGTGAAAGACGCACAAGCGAGCAATCCGATGATGGCCGGCCAGGCTATTCCTGACGAACAACTGAAACAGATCAAACATCAGCTCGGTCAGGTATTGATCGGTGAACGGAAGGGCTTAGCCGCCAAGGTCGATCAAAAGCGGAGCGTTGAGTTGCAAATCATGCTCGAGCAGTCGCGGCTCCTGGCCTCAACTTACGCAAAAGAAACCCTGATTCCGAATACGAAAGCAACGGACGCCGAAGTGGCTGCTTATGTGGCCAAGCATCCCGAGCTTGATGACAAACAGACTCGCGTCAAGGCTGAGGCGGTTCTGAAGCGCGCCCGTGCGGGTGAAGACTTTGCCGCGCTCGCGAAAGAGTTTTCAACCGATCCGGGCAGCAAGGAAAAAGGCGGAGACCTGGGCTGGTTTGGGCACGGTCAGATGGTGCCTGAATTTGAGAAGGCGGCGTTCGCGTTACAGCCCGGTCAGATTAGCGACATCGTCGAAAGCCAGTTTGGTCTTCACATCATCAAAGTTGAAGAGAAGAAGACAGAAACGAAAGAAGGAAAGCCTGAAGAACAGGTTCATGCCCGGCATATTCTGATTGCTGCCGGCGGTGGCGGCGGCAATCCGTTTGGGCCGCCGAAATCCGCGAAGGACCAGGCAAAAGAAGCTGTCGAACAGGAAAAAGAAAAGGCCATGATCGACGAAATCGTGAAGCGACAGGGTAATCACATCACGATTGCCGAGAATTTCTCGGTGCCCCAGCCACCGCCACAGCAGATGCAGCAGGGATTGCCGCCGGGCCTGTCGCCGGAAGGACCTCCGGCTGCCTCGCCGGCGCCTAAAGGAAAACCAACGCCGCCGAAGAGCGGCAAGAAGTAGCCAAATCGGTACGCACGCCTCCGGCGTGCAGCGAAAGGCGCGTCTGTAGGAGAAGAAACGCAGCACGCCAGCGGCGTGCGTACCATCCTATGCTGTTCGGTGATTATCGCGTCGAAATAATTCCTGACTGTGAGTTCCGGCTCGACGGTGGCGCGATGTTCGGGGTCGTGCCGCGCAACCTCTGGTCAAAACCCTGTCCGCCTGACGATCAGAACCGCATTCGCATGAACATGAATTGCCTGTTCATCGAAGCCGGCCGCGAGCGAATTCTGATCGACACCGGCATCGGCGACAAATGGAGCGAGAAGCATCGCGCCATGTACGGCATCAATCGCGTTCGCTCGCTCGATGAATCGCTGAAAGAAATTGCCGGCGTTGCTTCTTCAGACATAACGATCGTCATCAACACTCATCTGCATTTCGATCACGCTGGTGGAAATACTTTGGTTGATGAATCAGGCCAGGCGGTGCCGGCCTTTCCGCATGCGCGGTACTTTGTTTCGCGAGCTGAATTCGAACATGCTGAAGCTCCTACGGACCGCGATCGCGCCAGTTATTTCGCCGAGAATTGGCAGCCGTTGCGACAGTCAGGCCAGCTCGAGTTGAAGGACTCAGAGTACGAAGTGGTGTCCGGGCTGCGCATGGAAACGCAGACGGGTCACAATCGTTCAATGCAATGCCCGCGACTCGAGAGTCGTGGCCAGACGCTCTTCGGCTTTGCTGATTTGGTCCCCATGCGCGCGCATGTGCCGTTCGGCTGGGTGATGGGCTACGACCTCTACCCGGTCGAGACAGTCGAGGCCAAGAAGAAATTGTTGCCGCAGGCCGCGCGCGAGAATTGGATGTGTTTGTTCTATCATGATCCGGAGATTGCGCTGTGCAGGATAATCGAAGAAAAGAGGAAGTTCCGCGCGGTTAGCATATGAATCGGGCTGACTTTCAGAAGTTAACAGAGTTAAGGCTTAACGAAGCCAGGGCGTTGTTGGATAGTAACTGCTATGAAGGCGCTTACTATTTGGTGGGCTATGCTGTTGAATGCGGTTTGAAGGCCTGTATTGCTAAACAGACTCAGCAATACGATTTTCCGATCAAGGATTCCAACAAGATCTATGTACACGATCTGAACAATCTCCTAAAACTTTCCGGTTTAGCAGAAGAGCATCGAGCGAACAGCGAGCAAAATGAAGACTTCAAGCTAAACTGGGCCATCGTGAAGGACTGGAAAGAAGACGCTCGATATTCATTGGAAATCACAATGGATCAGGCGCAGACATTGTATTCGGCCGTGACTGATGGAAAGGATGGAGTCATGCCATGGTTACAGAAATGGTGGTAAAAGAGTCCTTGTCGGAGCAGATGACTTCAGCGGGAGCAGAGTTGACCCGCCGTCTCGATGATGCCGGATTAGCGGTCTCTGCAGCACTCTGGTTCTACGATCCAGAGTCAAATGATTGGAGGCTTATTATTGCTAGTCCGGACGTCCATACTAGGGGTCTAAAGACCCTTTATAAAGAGGTTCAATCTGTCCTGAAGACCATTCCAGAAGATCAATCCATTATCTCGCTTAAAGATATTAGTGTTGTTGATTCGAGGGATCCGCTGATTTCTCTGTTGAGAGTTGGCTTTAAGACGAGCAGCGGAATCTCGGGAATCAGATTTTCACGTAACATGATCAATGGAACGCTAATTGACGATGCCTACATTTACCGACTGACATAGACATCGACATAACAAGATGACCACAGCGAAAATCGGAATCATTGGCGGCAGCGGGCTCTATCAAATGCCCGAGCTGACGGAGGTTGACGAGATTCAACTCGACACTCCTTTTGGCGAGCCGTCAGACAAATTTATCATCGGCACTTTGGAAGGCGAACGCGTTGCGTTTCTTCCTCGTCATGGTCGCGGACATCGATTCACGCCCAGCGAAGTCCCATTTCGCGCGAATATTTACGGCATGAAACTGCTCGGTGTTGAGCGGATCCTCTCGGCGTCGGCCGTGGGTTCCTTGCAGGAGAAGTATGCGCCACTCGACATGGTGATTCCCGGACAGTTTTTTGATCGCACCCGGGCCCGGGCGCGCGAATCGACCTTCTTCGGAGACGGCATCGTCGCCCACATAGCTTTCGCGCATCCGGTCTGCAAAGACCTGGGCGACATTTTGGAAGAGTCGTGCCAGGCCGCAGAGGTCAAAGCGCATCGCGGTGGCACCTACATTTGTATGGAAGGGCCCGCGTTCTCGACTGTCGCTGAGTCCAATGTTTATCGTTCCTGGGGCATGGACGTGATCGGAATGACCAACCTGCAGGAAGCAAAGTTGGCCCGCGAGGCTGAGATTTGCTATGCGACCCTTGCTCTGGTTACCGACTATGACTGCTGGCATCCGGGACACGATGCGGTAACAGTGGAAACGGTGATCGAATATCTCAACAAGAACGTTCGCAATGCTCAATTAATCATGAAGCAGGCTGTAAAGTCTCTGGCCGGGAAGCCGCGGGGCTGCAAATGCGGCTCAGCTTTGCAGAACGCGATTTTTACTGCGCCCGATTTGTGGCCCGAAGCAACCACACGCCGGCTCCAGGCCATCATTGGAAAGTATCAGAAGAAGGGTTAGACCGTACCGCAGGTTGTCTAACCTGCGGTAGCCTTAATGATCAACGAATGCACAGGTTGGACAACCTGCGCTAAAGAGGTAGTTATGAAGAAAAGATTTTTTGTGACATCGATTCTCGCCGGGATGCTTTTTCTGGCCGCGACGGTGACGTTTGCCCAGGGCGGAGCGACCCAGGGGCCGGAAGTGAACCGTGATCCCGAAATGGAGAAGGAGTCGCTGCATAACCTCGAGACGGCGCGTCTCTACTTCAAGCTGCGCAAGGCGTACGTGGCCTCCTTGCAGCGTTGTGAAGAGATCCTGGCCGGCAATCCCGCTTTTTCAAAAATTGATGAAGTCCTCTACCTCGCGGGCAAGAGCAGCCTGAATCTTTCTGAGGACAAGGGGAAACAAGTCGCGAAACTTTATGTAATCCACGAGGGCGAGAAAAAGACAACTCTGAGCTCCGAAGAGTTTCGCCAGAAGGCGCGCGATTATTTGTCGCAGCTGGTGTCCCAGTATCCACAGAGTGGCTTTCGCTCTCAGGCAGAAGATGACTTGAAAATGTTGGGCGGCGCGAAGTCAGGCGTCGCCAAGCCGTAAGAGTACAAAAGCACAAAGCAGTATCACGTTCTTCCAATCCAAAACTGAATTTCGATTTTTGTAGATAATCTATGTCACTACTCGTAGTTGGTTCGGTCGCGTTTGATGCGGTCGAGACGCCTTTCGGCAAACGCGATCAGATGTTGGGGGGCTCTGCCTCTCACTTTTCAATTTCAGCCAGTTTTTTTACCGACGTTTCTGTCGTGGCGGTTGTGGGCGGCGACTTCAGCTCTGACGAGTTGGCCGTGTTCGCCAAACACAACGTCGACACCACAGACCTCGAAGTCGTGCCCGACGGAAAAACGTTTCGCTGGTTTGGTCGTTATGAATACGATCTGAACATAGCGCATACGCTGGACACGCATCTCAACGTGTTTGCTGGTTTCGAGCCCAAGCTTTCAGACGCTTCAAAGAACTCGCGGCTGGTGTTTCTCGGAAACATTCAACCCGACTTGCAGCGCGGCGTTCGCGCCCAGGTTCCGAATGCGGAGCTGGTGGCGCTGGACACGATGAATCTCTGGATCGACACCACTCGCGAGTCGTTACAGAAGACCATCGAGGTCGTCGATCTCTTGATCGTTAACGACGCTGAAGCACGCCAGCTGGCCGAAGAGCCGAACCTGATTAAAGCTGCGCGCAAAATTCTCTCGTGGGGTCCGCACACGCTGATCGTAAAGCGCGGGGAGTATGGCGCTGCGATGTTTACGAAGGACGAATACTTTGCGATTCCGGCCTATCCTTTGGAAACCGTCTTCGATCCCACCGGCGCGGGCGACACCTTTGCCGGAGGCTTGATGGGGTATCTGGCCAGCCAGGAAAAACTGGACACCGCGGCGTTGCGTCGCGCGATGATCTTTGGCTCCGTCATGGCGTCTTTCAATGTCGAAGAATTCGGCACGGAGCGGGTTCAGCGCCTGACGCATGAAGAGATCAACCAGCGGTTTCGTGACTTCAAACGCTTTACGAACTTTGAAGAAATCCCGTTTGAGCGTGTGGCGCAGGCCGGCAAATAATTCACCTTTCGGAATTTGCCAGGTGGTTTTCTCTCTGTGTCTCCGTGCGATCTCGGTGCCTCTGTGGTGAGTGTTTTCTCGATTAATTTTCACCACAGAGACACAGAGATTTTCACAGAGGCACAGAGCAAGGCGAAATCCAGGACACTAACAATTGTTGCTTCACTCGCGGCCTCGCGCTAGACTGGTCTCGACTTTAATCAAATCAGTTTCAATCAGAAAACCAGGGGGCAAAATGTTCTGTCCTGTTTGCGAAGCAGAGTATGAAGCCGGCATCACCCATTGCGCTGACGATGGTGCTGAGTTGGTGGAGCGTCTCAATCCAGAGGCGGGTGCAACCGATGACAGCGAAGCGCGTTTTGTCATGTTGCATACGATGTCTTCGCCCGCTGAAGCTGAGATGGTTAACGACATTCTCAGGCAGAACGGCATTCGTTCGGTAGTTCAATCAGGCGGCGCTGACGCGTTTTCACCTCTGCTGTCTCAGGTATCGCCCGGCGGGGTGCTGGTAGACGAGCGCGACCTCGATAAAGCTACAGAGATTTATTCCTCGTTTTTTGGTGAAGACACTTCACCATTGACGGGACCCGCGTCAGGGGAAGAGGAAGACGAAGACGAAGAAGAAGCGGAGTAGCAGAGTGGCACAGACTTCAGTCTGTGAGTTTCGTTAGGGAACACACAGACTGAAGTCTGTGCCACTCCGGCTTATGGACCTTGCGACCTCAGAACCGATCGTCGTGCTTATGACCGCGGCGGATGAGCCGGAAGCCGGGCGCATCGCTGAGATGCTCGTCGCCAGGCGGTTAGCCGCTTGTGTGCAAATCCTTCCCGGAATGCAATCGATTTACGTCTGGCAGGGCGAGGTGCAACGCGAAAGCGAAGTGCTCTTGCTGGCGAAGACAACGCACGCGAATTTCGACGAATTTGAACGGGAAGTCCGCGCGCTTCACAGTTACGAAACTCCTGAGATCATCGCCTTACCGATTGCGGCCGCTTCAGAGCCTTATCTTAAATGGCTGATCGGTTCCTTTGAGGGCTCGTAGGCTTTCACGATCTTTACAATCTCGGCGGGCGAATCAGTCAAGTGTAATCTGCGAAAATCCTCTTCAACTATTTTACCCTCGCCGAGCATCGGGCCTCGCAACCAATCCAGCATCGGCTGCCAGTATTTCGAGCCATACAAAACGACGGGAAAGTCGTGAATTTTTCGCGTCTGGATCAAAGTCAGCGCCTCAAATAATTCGTCCAGAGTGCCGAAGCCTCCGGGGAAAATGACGAAGGCGTTACTGTATTTAACGAACATCATCTTGCGCACAAAGAAGTACTTGAACTTCAGCGAGAGCGTGAGGTATGGATTCGAGCTTTGCTCATGAGGAAGTTCGATGTTGCACCCGACCGAAGTGCCCCCGGTTTCAAAAGCGCCGCGGTTGGCGGCTTCCATTATTCCCGGTCCGCCTCCGGTAATAATGGAATATCCGGCCTGGGCCAGAAGGGCACCCGTTTCCTGTGCGGCCTGATATTCAGGGTCGTCCGGTTTAGTGCGCGCGGAGCCGAAGATAGCGACGCCGTGGGTGATATGCGCCAGATCTTCGAAACCCTGAACAAACTCGCCCATGATCCGAAAAACGCGCCAGGTGTCCGTATGAAGAAACTCATCTCCACGGGGCGTCTCGAGCAGTCGCTCGTCCTGCGTGCCGCCGGGCTGATGATTTTTGTAAAAGTCTTCGTGGTCCATTGAGGTCAGACAAACTTCAGTTTGTCGTTGTCTGCGGCGCCTGAACTGATCGAGTTCGACAAACTAAAGTTTGTCGGACACTAAATGCCCATTATGTTGTAACCGCAATCGACGTAGATTGTCTCACCGGTGATTCCTGATGCCAGCGAGCTGCAAAGAAACAGCGCGGTGTTGCCGACTTCGCGCGGCTCGACGTTTCGCTTCAACGGTGCTCGTTCAGCAGAATGCTTGAGCATGTTGCTGAGACCTGACACCCCCCGGGCCGACAACGTTTGAATTGGCCCGGCGCTAATTGCATTGACGCGAATGTTTTGTGGGCCAAGGTCCGCCGCCAGATAACGCACGCTTGATTCCAATGCAGCTTTCGCCACGCCCATCACGTTATAGCCCTGGTAGACTTTGTCGGCGCCGTGAAAGGTCATAGTAACAATGCTGCCACCTTCAGTCATCAAGGGGGCGGCCGCGCGAGCCATTTGGGTTAGCGAGTAGGCGCTGATTTCCAGGGCAGTCAGAAACGCATCGCGTTCGACCTTCATGTACTCGCCTTCGAGAGCTTCACGCGGCGCGAATGCAATGCTGTGGATCACAAAATCGAGACGGCCGAATTGTTCGCCGGCCTGTTTGAACGTCGCGTCGACTTCTTCCTGTTTGGTGACGTCGCACGAAAACAGCGGCGAGCCGGGCATCTCCTCTGCCGTCAACCGCTCGACATTCTCTTTCAGACGTTCACCCTGGTAAGCGAAGGCCAGTTGCGCACCCGCTTCGTGCAGCGCCTGGGCCGTGGCCCACGCGATCGATCGTTTGTTCGCGACGCCGAAAATGATTCCTTGTTTGTCTTTGAGCATAAGTGGTCCTAGTGACTTCTTTCTTCGATCTGAGTCTTCAACTCGGTCGTTCGCTTCTTGGTCACATCTTCCAGACAGCCCGCATAGATCATCGGCCGCATAGTTCCGCCTTTATACTGATCGGCCACGAAGTCGCAGTTCGCGTCCCGGTACTTTAGCCAGGCGTTCTGGGCCTCTTTGAGCTGGGCCTTTTCCTCCTCGTCGAGTTTTGCGACGAGTTGCTGATAGACCTGGTTCAGCACTTTGTCCGCAGCTTTGTAAGCATCTGCGGCACACTGAGTCATTTCGACCTGAGTTTGCGGGTTCGCGCACGGGCCGGTCTTCTTCCGCTTCTGCGCATTTATCGTTGAGCCGGCTAGCATCAGGAGTGATAAGAGAACTGCGATGGCTTCTGGTTTTGAATATTTTCGCATAAGTGTTTCCAGACTTGATCTCAAGGCTAATCGCCTCCGGGGATTGTCAGAGTGCCTGCAAATTGTTCTCGGGCTGCGTCATATCTTACTTCCCATTTATCGAGTGTACCGGCACGGCCGCGATAATCAATTTCGTGTTTCCAATAGCCGGGCTGGAGTAGTTTGATTGGGGTTCATTGATTTCTCAGTTATTAGAGCAGTTCGGGCGAAAGAGCAAGGCGCGCGGTCAGCGGCTCCGCCGCCTGATGGGCGGTAAGGCTTAGCCTTTGCCGTCAAAGCCCTGACCCTCTCTCTTTCTTTGATCAGTGCGAGGCTCAGCCTGGCGCTGACCAAAAACATAGGATGGCGTTCGTCGGGAAGGCGAAGCCTTTCCGCACATCAGGCGGCACAGCCGCAACGCCCTTTTAGCTCAGTGCTTAAAGTGCCTGACGCCGGTAAAGACCATGGCCAGGCCGTGCTCATCCGCGGCGGCAATTACTTCTTCATCGCGGACTGAGCCGCCCGGTTCAATCACGGCCGTGATGCCATGTTTGGCTGCTTCGTCGAGCCCATCGCGAAAAGGGAAGAACGCATCCGAAGCCAGGACCGATCCCTGAACGGGGAGCTGTGCGCGCATCGCGCCAATCTTCACCGAATCGACGCGCGACATTTGGCCGGCGCCGACGCCCACTGTCTGTTTGTCGCGAACATAAACAATCGCGTTTGATTTTGTGTGCTTGCAGACAGTCCAGGCGAACAGCAAGTCTTCGATCTCTTTTTCCGATGGCGTGCGTTTGGTAACAACTTTCAAATCTTCTTTCTTAAGACGATGCGTGTCGCGGGTCTGGACCAGCATGCCGCCGGAGATTTGTTTGTACTCCAGGCCTTCGACATTCTTTGAGTCGCCTGCGCGCAACACTCGAAGATTCTTTTTCGCCGTTAATACCTCAATCGCGTCGGCTTCATAATCAGGGGCGATGATGACTTCGGTGAAGATCTCCGTCACCGCACGCGCAGCTGTCGCATCCACACTTCGATTAAACGCAACAATGCCGCCGAACGCCGAAACCGGATCGCAGACGAGTGCGCTGCGGTAGGCTTCTTCTGCATTCTCACCCAACGCCACTCCCGCGGGATTCGTATGTTTGATGATCGCGCAGGCAAGCTCATCAAAGTCACACACCAGTTGCCACGCCGCGTCGGCATCGACGTAATTGTTGAAAGACATCTCCTTGCCGGAGAGAAGATCCGCCGCCGCCACTCCACCTGCGCCAGCTAAGTCGGTAATATCGCCGTCTCGGAACGGATCTTCCACTCGATAAAGGGAAGCCCTTTGGTGAGGATTCTCACCATAGCGGAGTTCTTGAAGCCGGTGCAGAGTGAGCGTATCGCAATTGAGTAGTTCGTCGGCAGCGATGTTCGTTGGAAATTCCTCGGCCTCAAGTTCGTTGAGATAGCTCTGAATGGCACCGTCGTATCCTGACGTCAACAGAAAAGCATCGAGCGCAAGTTCGCGTCGCAGTTCCTGCGTCAAGGCCCCGCGGTTTTGCTTCATTTCATGAATAATGAAATCGTAGTGACGAATATTTGGTACTACGGCAACATCCTGAAAGTTCTTCGCCGCCGACCGAATCATGGCCGGCCCACCGATGTCGATTTGCTCGATGGCTTCGTCGATCGTGACATCTTCGCGGGCGACGGTCTGCTCGAACGGATAGAGATTGATTACGACCATGTCGATTGGTTCAATCCCTTGTTCGTGCATCGCGGCAACATGTTCTGCTTTGTCACGCAAACCCAGCAGCGCACCATGAATCTTCGGGTGCAGAGTCTTGATGCGGCCGTCCATCATTTCGGGAAAGCCGGTGACATCGGCAACATCGCGCACTTCGACTCCTGCGTCGCGGAGCACCTGCGCAGTTCCGCCCGTGCTGATTATTTCGACGCCGAAGGTTTTGAGCTCACGCGCAAAGTCAGCGATCCCGGTTTTGTCTGAGACGCTAATCAGAGCGCGCCTAATCGGTCGCAATCCGTCTTTTTGGTCGGTCATGAAGTTAAGGTGAAACCTTAGATTATCAACTTTGGCGGAGATCAAGAAACGGGCGCAGGCTATCTAACCGGATTCGATTCAGCGCCACCGGGGTCTGCCGGAGAAGCTACGGGGCTGGGAGGCGGAGAACTACGTGACGCCTAAAACAAGAAGCGTCCAGCCAGCAGTATGCTGATGATTATGAGGACTGTGATGACGATAATTTTTACCAGGCTCATGACCGTCTCACCTCGCTTCAGAAATCTTGACTGGCGGGATTCTAATAGTGGTCTCCGAACGTGTCAATGACTTCGTTTGTAAAGAATTGTGAATTCAATTTTCTGGATAAGCATACAGAAACCTGACCACCAGACAAAGCCTTGTTGAGAATCGGGTCTTCCCTGACGGTCGGGCCTCCGACAACCAAAACCTCAGCTAAAACCTGATCCCGGCCTGAACTTGAAGCGTTCTTGGTGTGACGAAATGGGTCCCGCTGAAAGTTGAAAGAAAATTGTAAAGAGCAACGTTGTTGGTCAAATTAATCACAGTGAATCGCAGGCTGATTTTTGTGCGATCGCCGCGGAATAGGTTGTCCGTGCCGGCGCTGAGATCAAACAGATGACGCGGAACAATTCGCGGCGGATTGGTGTCGTCATTCTCAGTACCGTCCGCAGGAATGCGCACTCGCAGAGCCCCTCGGTTTGCGGCATTGCAGACAGTGATTGGCTGCGTCGGGGTCGCGAACGTACTTCCGCAAAAGAGACCAATCTGTGCCTGCTGATCGGCGGTGAAAGTCAGGGCCGTGTCAAAGTCGGAGACCGCACCTGCCACTAGTCCGCTGTCATAGCGCCAGGTGAAATTCACGTAGGGAAGAAGTCTTCTCCAGCGCTCGAACTGATACTGAATCTGCGTGGTCTGTTCGAACTTCTGATCGTGATCGATACGAAAAACGCCGGTAGGCAAATCAGAGTTAAGGAACAATCCTCCAGTTTCTGGTGGAAAGAAGCGAGCCCGGGTGTGGCCGGCCACCATGAAAGCCGTCAGCCCTTTGTAGTTGGTTAGATTGATCCTCATAGAGCCGCCGTCCAGCTTCGACTTCTGCCACGAGATCGGAAACGCTACCGATGTGTTGAAAAGGACGTTGAAGTCATACGCGTTATTCGTTCGCTTATTGAAGTGATCGAAATCCAGGACGATGTGTTTACCGATGGCTTGCTGCAAGCCGACGTTGAATTGAGATCGGGTGCCGGGGCGTAAAGGGAGGTTGCTGGTGTCACCCAAAACACCGTTGGCTAAACCCCCGCCACCGGTGGTGCTGGAGAGCACCAGGTTCTCGTTGTAGGGCGTCTCGAAGTTTCTAGTGAATGACCCGCGGAGCACGGTCCCTGTGCGCTTGACGTTATAGGAAAGGCCAAGGCGCGGCTGCACGAGGTTGCCCCTGGTAATGCCGTTGTAATTGTCGAAGCGGACTCCCAACGAAGCAGTAGCGCTGCCAATCGTAATGTTGTCCTGCGCGTAGGCCGCTTCCTGTTTGATGTCGGTGTGGCCATGAAATTGAAAGTAATTGCCGCCACGCGTCAGGTCGAAGGGAAGTAACCCGGGCAGAAAATCCGGACTGGTTGGGTCATTAAAGTCAGGATCGGTGATACCGAAATTGAAGCCTTCGGTCAGGAGCGTGTGCGAGAGCTGTATGCCAAACTTCGCGTTGTGTCTTCCTTTCACGTAGGACACGTCGGCTTTGACGCCAAAGTTATTCAATCGCCGCGACTGATTGAAGGTGATCGTCTGATCGGAAAATGGGTTGGGGCTGGCGAAATATTTGAATGTGTCGAGTCGATAGTACGGATTGATCGTCAGCACCGTCGTCGGACTGAAAATGTGAACGTAACCGGGTGCGAAGTTCAGACTGTGAACCAGTTGTCGCTGGTCCTGGCCAATCGCCTGCTGATCGAATTGATTGGGCGTTTCGAAACTGTTTCGCGCCAAACCCAAATTGAAATGAAACGTGTCTTTCGAGTTGGGGCTGTAATCAAGACGCTCAAATAGATTCGCCGACGTTCCGCGATCGTGGAAAACTGTGAACTCGGGTGCGTCCAAAAAGCGTCCGGATCTTTCAAACGTGCCCGTGACGAAGTTACCGATTTTCGCGGAACCGTAAGCCAGCGATCCTTCCTGACTAAGAGTGCCGAAGGTCCCGTAGGTTGTGCTGACAGAGCCGGTCGGCTTTTTCTGATTGAGACCCGACTTGGTAATCGCGTTGACGACCAGACTCGTCTTGTCGCCGTACTCGGCTGGAGCCGCGCCGGTAATCACTTCAAGAGACTGAACGGCACTGGGCGGCAACTGTGTCGAGAATGTCTTGCTCTGTTGATCCGAAATTGGTTGATTGTCTATTGAGTAAGACGTCTGTGCGTGGTCGCCCAGCGGGTGAAAGAAACCATTCGAATCGGCCACCACTCCCGGAGCGGCCAACGTCACGATGTCACTCAAACCCGAACCCGCAGAACGGACTGGCAGACGCGCGATGAGAGTCTGATCGACGTCAGTATGCGTTGTGGGTATGTTTTCGATTACCTGCGCAGCATTGCCCATCACATTTACAGTCTCGGTAGCACTGCTGACTTCGAGCGGTATCTTCAAAGCAATCGGTACTGCCGTTCGCACCGTGACGGTTTGGATTGCGGCTGAAAAGCCGGTTGCCGACACCGCGAGCTGATAATTGTTCGGTGGCACATCGGCAAAGCGGAATGTTCCGTTAGCGTCTGTAGTGGCCGTGCGCTTGTAACCGGTAATTGGATTTGAGAGTGTCACACTGGCGTTTGGCACTACAGCCCCGTTGGAATCGAACACTGCCCCGCTGACCGAACCCGCAGTCAACGCTTGTGCTCTGGCTATTACCAAATGAACCAGAGACTGTCACTGAAAGAATAAGAACTACGAATGAATACCTCTGAGCCTTGGTCATGTTTTTCCTCCATCTGAATCCGAGGACGACTTCTCGCGATTGAAAATCGCCAGAATGAACGTCGTGGCCTTTGGAGAGAGCGCGCCGGATAAATCACGCCGAGCGCGCCGGAACAGCGATTGTGGCTTAGAGATTGACCGGCGGAGCGCGCCCACGCTCGGAGGTGATGAACTGTGTAATTTGGGCGATGACGGCCGCTGTTGGACGCGGGAACTGTCTGACTGTGGGCGTTTGATGCGGTAGTTGGACCAGCGCGCCGGCGGATAGATCTTGATGAAGCTGGCAAATCAGGCATTCATCGCGGGTCGAAGACCGTTTGCGCGATGCCTCGCTGCCGGATAAGGCTGCGCATTGCAACGCACCCTGAAAGCTGCGCTCTGATGTTCCTTTTGAGAAACCATGATGGTGGGTTACTTCCGCGGTTGCTCCCCAACAGATGGTTCCGAGCAGGATGAGCGCGAGCAGGCGCGGAATGCCAAGCCCGGTGGCAATGCTGAGTTGTGATAGTTTCTTTCGCACTTCTTCTTATCCCTGGTCGGGCGTTGTCTGCGCCGCCAATCGACGCGCTTGCCGGCCCTCCACCCATTCATAGACCATCGGGAGAATGACGATCTTGAGAGGTCGCGTTACTAATCCGCCGACTACCACAATTGCCAAAGGCTTCTCGATTTCAGCGCCGGTGCCTGATGAAATTATGAAAGGAATCAGGCTGATGCTGCCAATCAGCGCGCTCAATAACTCGGCGCGCAAACGCACGCTCGCGCCCTTAATCACCGCTTCGTGCAGTTCGTACCCTTGCTCGCGCAGTTTGTTTATGTAAGAAACCATCACCATTCCATTCTGCACGGCGATTCCGAAGACTGCGATGAATCCCACAATCGCCGGCACACTCAACGGGAACCCGGAAATCAAAAGAAAGGCAGTGCTCCCCACCAGCGCGATCGGAATGTTGAAGATAATTGTTAGCGTGTTGCGAAGTGAATTAAAGCAGGCGTAGATGAGCACGAACACCAGCAAAAGAGCGATCGGGATTGCGATTAGCAACCTTCGCGTAGCCTGTTGTGCATTTTCAAATTGTCCGCCCCAGGTGACGAAATAGCCGGGGGGAGTTTTCACTTGCAAAGCCACGGCTTGCTGCGCATCCCGAACGAAGCCACCAATGTCACGGCCCTTGACGTTGCACATCACGACCGACCGGCGCAGAGAGTTTTCACGAGTAACCAGCGAATCGCCGCTGGATAATTTGAATGTTGCTAATTGGGCCAGCGGAATTTTACCGCCGATGGGCGCGGCCACCAGAATGTCGCCGAGCTTATCGACCTGATTGCGGTAGTCTTCTTTCAAACGGACAAAGATGGCAAACCGGCGCTGGCCTTCCAATACGTCAGTGGCCGAATCGCCGCCGATGGCAATCTTCGCGACTTCCAGGACGTCGGCAATATTGAGCCCATAGCGAGCGATCAGGTCGCGGTCAACATCGATCTCGAGATGTTCCTCCCCGGCCGACTGCTCGACGGCGAGGTCTTCGACGCCGCGCACATGGGACATCGCGTCGCGAATTTGGTCGCCGAGGTGGCGCAGGGTGTCCTCATCTTCGCCAAAAATCTTGACAGCGATTTGCGCATTGATTCCCGAGATGAGTTCATCGTTACGTGTTTGAATAACCTGGGAGAAATTGAACTTTACGCCGGGAAAACCTTCGACGCGACGGCGCATGGCATCCACCAGTTCATCCTTGGTTTTTGCGGTTGTCCATTGTTTCTTCGGTTTCAGCCGCACGTAGATCTCGTCGTTGCTGACGCTTTCGGGATCGCCCCCCAACTCAGCGCGGCCAATCTTGGCCACGACAGTTTCGACTTCAGGAAACTCGCGCAACGTTTTTTCGATTTGGGTTGAGATTTCTATGGCCCGAGAAAGCGAAATACTCGCCGGCATCGTCGCGCGGACGAGCATGTTGCCTTCGTCGATTGTGGGCAGGAACTCGCTGCCAAGGATGAAAATATCTGCGACACTCCATACCAGCAGAAGCGCGGCGATCGTGAGTGCAAGGTAACGATGACGGATGGCCCACTTGAGGGTCGGAACATAAATTCCTTTAAAGAGTCGAATGATTGGATTGGGACGCGCTTCGCCCTTCTTCAGGCGCAACCACAAGGCGCAGAGCATGGGGGCAATGCATAAGGCCATCGCCATCGAGCCGATCATCGAGAAAGTGACAGCATAGGCCAGCGGCTTGAACAATTTGCCTTCAATACCCTGCAGAGTGAATACCGGAAGAAACACGGCGATGATTATCAGGATTGCGAAGAACATCGGCCGGCCGATCTCCTGCGCCGCCACCAGAATTGCTTCACGAGTAGAGTGCTCGCGATGCTCTTCAAGGTGGCGATAGATGTTTTCCACCATCACGACGGTGGCATCGACCATCATGCCTATGCTGATCGCCAGACCGCCCAACGACATGAGATTCGCGGATTGTCCGAAGTACCACATCAGGATGAAAGCGACGAGCATGCAGAAGGGAATCGCCGCCGCGGTGATGAACGAGCTGCGAAAGTTCCCGAGCAGGAGCACGAGAATAATCAGCACCAGCGCTTCACCTTCGATCAGCGACTCGACGACGGTGTAGACGCTGTTATCGACCAGTTCCGCCTGATCATAGAAGTCGACGATCTGAACACCCGCAGGCAAAGCCTTGTTGATATCGGTAACTTTCTCCTTGATGCGATCGATGACCTGTTTCGTGTTCTCGTTAATGCGTTTGAGCACAATGCCCGTAACGACTTCGCCCTGGCCGTCTTTCGTGACGGCGCCCTGACGAATTTCGTTACCGATCTCAACCGTGGCGACGTCCCTGACACGAATCGGTGAGCCGCCACGCGAATCGAGGACAATGTTCTTGATGTCTTCGATATCCTTGACCAGGCCCAGACCGCGGACCACATACTGCTCGTCGCCATGCTCGATGAAATTGGCGCCGGTGTTTTGATTGTTGGCTTGAATCGCGTCGAAAAGAGTTTTCAGCGTGATGTTGTAATTGACGAGCGCCTGTTGATCGACGACGACCTGATACTGCTTAACATCTCCGCCAAAACTAAGGACGTCGGCGACGCCGGGCACGGTGCGCAGTTGCAGCTTCACGATCCAATCCTGAATCGTGCGCAACTCCTGATTGCTCTGCCCGTGACCCACGATTTGATAGAGGTAGATCTGGCCCGTGCCGGTGGTGATTGGGCCCATCGTCGGCTCAAATCCGGATGGGATATTTTCTTTGGCGTCGGCGAGACGTTGAAAGACCTGTTCGCGCGCAAAATAAATGTCAGTGTCGTCGCTGAAATACACCGTGACGACGGAGAGGCCGAATTTCGAGTCCGATTCCACGCGGGTAACGCCCGAGATGCCGTTCATCTCGTTTTCGATCGGGAAGGTAATTTGTTGCTCGACTTCCTGCGGCGCCAACCCTTCGGCTTCCGTATCAATTTCAACCTGGACCGGGGTGACGTCGGGAAAGGCGTCGACATTCAGTTTGCGCAACGCGAGAATGCCCCCAGCCACAATCAGCATCGACACCACGGCGACGAGCAATCGTTCACGATAGAAAAAGGCTATGAAATTGTCGGTCATAGATGTTTAGCGCGCGTAAGCGTGCGACAGCGTAAAACCTGCGGCGTGAGCCCCAGGAAAACGAATTCCATTAACGCCAGGAGTCCGCGGAGCAGACGATAGCCCGTTGATGAATTCCAATAGTTTGGACATAGGGCTGTCACTCGCTTCGCGAGCTACTTCCTTCGCTTGTGCACGAACCTGGGGCTTGCGCCCCAGGCTTTATGCTTTCACCTGCTCCGCAGGTTAGTTTTCACTGGTCGCCTTGCCTTGCTGAAGCAGCAAATAATTCCCCTTGACGACTACTCGGTCCCCGGCATTAAGCCCATCAATGATCTCAATACGATCGCCGCTCTGGATTCCCAGCTGGACCTGGCGTTGTTTGTAATTCTTGCCGTCGGTGACAAACACAACCTTTTTTCCGCCGTCGTCCAAAACGGCTGATTGCGGCACAGAGACGGCAGTGCTTTTTACGTCGGTGATGATTTCAACATTGGCGAACATGTCGGGTTTCAGCCGGCCGTCAGGGTTGGGGACTTCGGTTCGAACCTTGACGGTGCGTGTATCCGGGTCGACCACGCTGTTAATGAAAATGATCCTTCCTGAGAAGGTCGACCCTGGAAAAGCGGTCACAGCGAGCTTGACGCCCTGGCCGATACGCACGCGCGGCAAGTCCTTCTCGAAAACGTTGGCATCGACCCACACGCGCGAGATGTCGATGATTTTGAAGACGCTGGCGTCGGTACCGACGGTCGCACCGATGGTCGCATTCCGTTCGATGACTACTCCATCTATCGGTGCGTTAAGTGAAAAGGTCGCGCCCAGCCCTGGCTTCTTACTCAGGGCATCAATGGCCGAATCGCTTAAGCCAAGAATCAACAAGTGACGCCGCGCGGCTGTCAGCGTCGCCTTCGTTGAGGCCGCATTGTTTTCGGCAGTAGCTTTGGCAACTTCGAGATCGTGCTCGGCAGATTGAAGGTTTTTTCCCGCCACGATCGTCTTTTCGTAGAGACTCTTCGTCCGATCGTAGGTTTCCTGTGCCAGTTTGATTTCTGCTGCTGACGAGCGGCGCGCGTTCTCGGCATCGGCCAGCGCTTTGAGGTAGTCGGCTTCGGCCTGATCGATGTCAGCGGATTCGAGATCGGCCAGCTTTTGTCCTTTTCTGACGCGGCTACCCTGACCTGCATAGAGCCTTACAATCCTGCCCTCGTTGACCGGACCGATGACGGCAGTTCGATCTTCCGGCACCAGAATCTTTCCGGTCGCGGTGACAACTCCGGCAATTGGGGCGCTCGCAACTATTTCGGTCTCGATCGCTTTATCGGCGGCCGACTGCACCAACGGCGTTGACTGCGAGCTGGTCAGCGAAGCTGGGGTGTTCGCTGATCTCCGGCAGGCTCCGCTCAAAGCTGCGGCGGCGATGAATATCAATAACGTTGTCCATTTAGACATTGCGTGAATCCTTTCACGAACTACTTAATGAGCGGCGTCGCGGTCGCCAGTTCTAGATCGAGTAGGGCCGACTGATAATCAAAGAGCGTCTGGTAAAACGCCGCGAGCGTGTCGCGGCGTGTGCGGATCGCGTCCAGGAGATCGAGAATCGAGCTCTCGCCGGCTTTCAACGAGTATTCGGTCAAGTTCTGAATGTCGTTGACTTTAGTGAGCACGCCCGTTCGATAGAGATCGACACGCCGTTTTTGCATCTGAAAAGCAATCAATGCTTTATCCACATCGCTGATGATTTGGTTGGTGACCAGCCGTTCCTGATTCCGGGCTCTCTCTCTGTCGATTCGCGCTTTGGCGCGCTCGCCTTGATTCCGATCGTGAATTGGCAGAGTCACGCCCACGCCGAAGGTGTAAGTGCTGCCGCCTTCGGGCACCTGATTTAGGCCAGCACCCAAACTCAGGTCGGGAATTCGCTGCGCGTCCTGCAAGTTGATCGAAGCGTCGGCGGCGCGCTCGCTTAGCTTCGCGGCCTTCAAGTCGGGCCGAGCAGCCAGGGCTTTGTCGCGTAGGTCGGCGAAGGTGAAATCGTAGGTTTGGGGATCCAGGCTACCCGCCGCGTCGACGTCCATCGATTTGTAGTCGCCGCCGAGAGTGATGCGGAGATCGCGCAAAGCGACCTCGTAGTCTCGTTCAGCATTGGCCAGATCGGTATCGAACTTAAGTTTTTCAACCTCGAGGCGGGTGAGATCGAGACCGGCGAGCTCTCCGGCTTTGACCAGTTCCTCAGTATGTTTGACGGTTTCGGCAAATGTTGCTTCATTTTCTTTCGCCAGATTGAGTAGCGCCTGGTTGAGGATGACCGCATAGAATCTTCTTTTTAGATCGTTCGTCAGTTGCCAAACGGCCATTTCAAACTGCGCGCGCGCAACATCGGTATTCGCATTCGCCACGTCGATTCGCTTTGTGCGCTTACCGCCAAGTTCAAACGTTTGCGCAATGCTGTACGAATACTGCTGCTCGGCCAGTAGGTTGCCGCTCAGGTTTAGTGGCAGGCCCGAAAAGCCGACGCTGATATCCGGGTTCGGTCGTAGTCGGGCCGTTAATTTTTCTGCTTCGGCCGTATCGATGTCATAACGTGCGGCGATTAATTGAAAGTTTTGCTTCAAGAAAATCGAGACCGCGTCAGAAAGCGTAATCGGATGTGCGGAACCGGAAGGCGATTGTTGGCTTTGAGTTCGTGGCAGACCCGTCGGAGCCGGCCGGTAAATTAGCGAATCGCTCTTTGGCTCGCCGAAAGGACCGGGGGAACTTTTAATAAGTTGCGCCTGGCTCGGGAAGGTCGAAAAAGCAATTAACAACCCCAATTTAATTAGAAGAGTGCTTCTCTGAAGCCGAATCATTCACTGCCTCCTCGGTTCGGTTTGGCCAGCAGCTTCCAGCGCGCGGAAATCACGCGTGAGATGCAAGCGTCGCTCGGGCTGCGAAACGCGCGGGCTCACTTAGAGCTCGCACAGAACGGCGATTGTGGCTTAGAGATTGACTGGTGGAGCTCGACCGCGCTGACTCTTTGAGAAATCCGCACGGTGCAGAGTTAGATCTGGATTGAATGCGAGCGAGTGTGTTTCGACAGAAGCCGTCGCGAGGGCGTGGCCCAGCAGCGTGTTCGAGAGATTCTGATGAAGCTGACAAATCAGACACTCGGCGGAGGTTCTTGATCGGGAAGACGTTCTGCTTTGGTCGGTGGTCTGGACGGACTCGGTCGTGTCGACCGACGAGTTGAAAACTGGCGCTACCGCTGGCGTGGATTGAGCTCGTAATCCGTGAGTGTGCGTGAACTCGGCAGTCGCGCCCCAGGCTATCGAGGCGAGCAAGAGCGCCGCGAGTAGCCGGACAGCCTTAAGCGCAAACAGTTGATTTCGTTTGACGTTCACGGTCGAACTTTGATGCTAGACTAGCGCCTAGTCTAGTTAGACAAACACAGCATGTCAACGCGACTCTGGCATTCATTCGAACGAAAATTTGTCATCGTGCCGGGCCTTTTGGCGCTCATCGCTGGGGTCAGCCCCGGCGCAGCAGCGCAACAAGTTAGCGTGCGGATTCGCGTGGTTCCTGAAACCAGCCGGATCGAGATTGAGGGCAATTGCCCCGCCACAGCCAGATGGTCGTTTCCGGACAGTTATGGCGGCGTGCTCGGTTTGGGAAATCGAATCGAGCGTTTTGTGGTACTGGATGAAAGCGGCGCTGAGGTAGAGATTCGGAGAATTGCGCCAGGGCAATTTGATTCGGCAAAGGCGGGTTCGCATTTTCGCTATCAGGTAAATTTGACGGCGCCCGTGAGCAGTTCGGATTCAGCGCGGGTTTCGTGGCTGACCCAACAGCGCGGCCTCTTGATGTTGGCCGATCTATTGCCCGTCATTTCGGGAAAGCACGGTGGCGCAAACCCCGCTAAGGTTAGCTTCGAGGCGCCTGAGTCCTGGACGGTGCAATCCAACGACCGCGAGAGTTCTCAGTCAGCGGTGGAGGTGTCCGATATTGATCACGCAGTGTTCGCTGTTGGGAAGAACCTGCGGAGTTCTCGCCTCACGGAATCAGGCATGAGTTTTCGCATGGTCGCGGATGGAGAATGGGCCTTTGCGGACGCTGACGTGTCGGAGATGGTCGCCAGGATCTTAAAAGCTCATCGCGAAGTTTTTGGAGCTATGCCGTCGAAGCAGGGAACACTAATCCTTTTTCCGTTTCCCGGGGCGGCCGCGGCGAACCAGTGGAGCGCGGAAACGCGCGGAGCCACCGTTACCCTTCTGATGGGCAAATTGCCTTCAAAGATTGGAGCCCTGGCCCAGATAAGCACGCCGCTTACGCACGAGTTGTTTCACTTGTGGTTGCCTAACGCTTTGAGGCTTGAAGGTGACTACGACTGGTTTTATGAAGGCTTTACGGTTTATCAGGCCGCGCGCACAGCGGTGCGTCTGGATTTGCTGACCTTCCCGGAATTCCTTAATGCGATCGGACGTGCCTATGATGCTGCCAACGCGCAGACGAATTCTATCTCGCTGATTGAAGCTTCCAGCAGAAGATGGACTACAGGCCAATCCGCCGTTTATTCGAAGAGCATGGTCGTCGCTTTCCTTTTTGATCTGCGGATGCGCAGCGTAAGCCACGGGAAGAAATCCCTGGACAGTGTCTACCGGGTAATTCTCCAA